>Ga0209344_10000060_pt1 | contig 223450 bp, 201 predicted proteins | sample Cruoilmetagenom6_FD_187293 | JGI IMG/M metagenome (GOLD analysis project Ga0209344, IMG submission 187293) | Oil polluted marine microbial communities from Coal Oil Point, Santa Barbara, California, USA - Santa Barbara Oil Seep Sample 6 (SPAdes)... | ecosystem: Environmental > Aquatic >...
CCCGACCAGAGGTGATCTGGCCGAGTACCTGCGAGTCGCGCGGGGTGTGTTTCCCACGCTAGAGGTTCTTTCTACTTAGCTTGCAGTTCAGCGATGTCCATCGTCCATGTGGAGTTGTAGGCAACTCCATCGATGTACGACGCGGTCGCAATGTTGGAGCCAGGAACGATCAGCGGCACGAACGGTCCACGCTGCTGGAGAGCCTCAGCGAAATTGCTGAACGCAGTCTCGCGCTCGTCGAAGTTCGTCGCGTTCTCTGCAGCTGCAGCCAGGTTGACGACGTCGGCGTCCTGTTCAGCGGTCCAACCGGCACGCAGTCCAACCTTCTGGCCAGCTGAGAACGGCAGGAAGTTGGCCGAGTCTGCGTAGTCAGGGCCCCAGAACCAGATGCTGAAGGCTTCGGTTCCGTTGACGTAGCTGTCGATCTGTGTCGTGAACGGCGCTGGAGCGAGCTCGACCGTGATGCCGGCATCCGCAAGCTGCGATTGCACACGCTCGGCCAGCGGGGTGAAGCTCACGCCACCAACCGGGTAGTCATTCGGGTACTCGAGCGTGACGCTCTCTCCGTCGTAGCCGGATGCTTCGAGCGATGCTGCTGCGACGTCGAGGTCCTGCTCAACACCGTTCTCGAGCGCGCCGAGGAATGACGGCGGGATAACGCCTGTCGCCTGCTCGGAACCTGCACCAGCGAGTTCAAGCAGTGCCGGGTAGTCGAGGGCGTAGCGAACAGCGTTCGCGAAGTCTGGGTTGGAGGTGACTCCGCCCACTTCTTCGTTCTGGTTGATCAGCAGGAAGATCGTCTGAGCCGACGGTGTCGAGAACACGTTGACCCCGTCGCTCAAGCTGGCGACCTGGTCGCCACTGAGGTCAACAGCCACTTGGGAGTCGTTACCCTCAAGGTTGATCTTCTGGGTTGCGGCCTCAGACACGTTGCGAATCACAACGCGGGTAAAGTCGATGTCTTCATCACCGTTGTAGTTCTCGTTCTCGGTGAGCACGACCTGCGACTCGAAGTTGATCGAGTCGAGAACGTACGGGCCGGAGCCTGCCGAGGTCTCGTTCAAGAACGCTTCAGCAGCATCCGAATCATCGGTCGTTCCGCCGTTTTCGATAACGAGGGCGGAGTTCAGGATGGCCAGCGACGGGTTCGTCATGAGAGCGGGGAGCTTGAGCGACGGGGTCTCCGTGCTGAGCTCGACTGTCATGTCGTCGATCTTGGTGACGGTGATGCCGTTCATCAAGAAGTTCGCTTTGCTCTCGGTCATACCGGCAACACGGTTGAGCGAGAACACAACGTCATCAGCCGTGATTGCTGAACCGTCAGAAAAGACGCGACCGTCTTTGAGCGTGAAGGTGAACACGGTCGCATCGTCATTCGACTCATAGGAGGCAAGCCCGTCGACTGGAGTCGATTCGTCGGACCCAGCGAAGTCGAGAAGCGTTTCGTAGAGAGCCTTGGAGACCATGTACCCCGTAGGAACGTAGTTGCGACCGGGATCGCTGGTCTCGAGAGTGAAAGCGGTGTCAATAACGATGCTGTCGCTTGCTTCGGGTGCTGCTGCAGCGCAACCGGCGAGAGCCAGTGATGCAGTCAGACCGAATGCGGCCGCTACGTAGCGGAACTTGGTGCGCAAAGGGAACTCCTTGATGGTTATAGAACAGCCTCTGGACGGCTGTGCTTGAGATTGGCACAATTCCCGCTAGTCTGTCCAATCAAAGGCGACATAGTTCAGACCATGAGTCAAAGCTGAGGGAGATTTAAGACAATATGTCCAGTAAAGGCACCAACGGTACAACCGGTATTGGACAATCACCGTCCGGATTGGACGAGATCAACCTGAAGATATTGAGTGAGCTGCGCTATAACGGACGAATATCAATGTCGGCTCTTGCCGAGAAGGTAAACGTCTCCCGCGCCAACGTCTATACGCGCGTTGAGCAATTAATGTCGGATGGAGTGATCACGGGGTTCAGCGCTCAGATCGACCCCGCGAAAGCTGGACTCGGCATTTGCGCGCTGGTGTTTCTCTCCGTGCATCCACAAACCTGGGCAAGCTTTCGCGATCGCATCACGACCATGACCGAGATCGAGTCGTGCCGGATCACGACGGGTGAGCACGACGCGATGCTGCTGATTCGCGGGCATGAGGTAGGTGCAATTCACGACTTCATCGTCGGCGTGCTCTCTGTGCTCCCCGAGGTTAAATCGCTCGAGACAGTGCTGGTTTTGGATGAAGTCTTCCAGCGCCCCTACTTGCTGCCATCGGATCTGTCAGAGCGACCTCAAGAACCCGCCCAACTGGGCCTTACTCGATTCACTCGCGCAGACCCCGGTCGGGCCGGCCTCAACAGCTAGTCCGCTAAACGACCTGAACGCAGACGCTCTTTCCTGGAACGCCATCCAGCACAAATTCCTCAATGAGCTCAAGGCGGCCGTCAGATCGCGTGCCGAGTGTCGTGCTGCTGTCTCCTAGCAGCGTCGCGTCGCTCGCGATGACGTGATGCACGAAGAACTCATCGAGAACACCATCGCGGTATCTGCCGACACATCTCCCTGCGGTCACGGTGTCTCCGTAATAGAAGCCCCAGACAACTCCGGAATTTTCCTCGAAGTCGAAGCGGGTCGGCTCAGCGCTGACGGTGCTCGCTGTCGATTCCTCAAGGATGAACGTGGTTCCGTCGAGCAGGGGTCGAGTGCGCTGAGCCGGGTCTAGTTCAGGCCACGCCTCGTGGGGCTCGACCGCGACGCACACGCTCACGTGTGATTCCCCGTTCTTCTCAAACACTTCGTAGAGTTCGAGGCTGCCATTCTCATTCCAGCGGATGGTGCTCGACGCCATTCCCAGCACTACCTCCTCGCTAGCAGCGAGACGATGAGCGAAGCGGATGGACACGACATCGCCGTCGCGGCGGCCAACAAAACGGCCGACAGCGACAGTGTCCCCGAAATACTCGCCCCACACCAGGTGGTCTTCCTGGTGATAGCGGAACCGTGTCGGCGACGTCGCCGACACCGCACTACCCGACGAGGACGTCAAGACGAACTCGAGATCGTTGATCGATTCGGGAATAGGCTGGTTCGCCGCTGGGGCTACGGGTGCATCACTCACGCAGATGAGTATGGGGCCGTGAGTCGACCTGCACGAAATCAGTCGCGAAGAGTCCAGTTCATCTCGCGATGTCTCGAGTCGGTTGGACATTCCGGCCCATTACAGCTCCGTTAGAACGCGATTTATCCATCGAGTCAGATGAGCGATGGGCCCGCAGGACTCATTTCGAAAAATTCGACACGCCTAAGAACGAGGGGCGAGATTCGGCCTCATCGCTATCGTCAACTAGTACATACTCAGTATCGAGTTATCGGGAAGGTTGGCCATGTCAATCCGCCACAGCCTGCTCTTGCTCTTGGCGCAAGGCCCATGCTACGGCTACCAACTACGCTCGGAATTTGACCGCCGTACCGGGTCGACGTGGCCACTCAACGTCGGCCAGATCTACAACACCCTCGATCGACTCGTGCGCGACGAGCTCGTGACGAAGACGTCGCCCCCCGAAGAGCCCGAGAGCGAAGAAACACCGCAAACATATTACGCCATCACGGATGCCGGGGAGCGTGAGGCTGAACGCTGGCTGCTCACTCCCCTCCACAGCTACTCGACGAGTCGCGATGAATTGGCAGTTAAGGTCGCGATCGCCGTCACTCTTCCCGGTGTCGACGTACACACCCTCATCAAGCGCCAGCGTCAGGCAACACAGGGTGCGATCGACACCCTTTCCCTCGCCGCCGACGCGCGGGAGCCCGCGGCCGACGCGAGTGAGTTTGCTCAGCACCTCGTGAGTGATTCCCTGCACTCGCGCGCCGAGGCAGAGCTGCGGTGGCTTGATCATGTCGAGGCAGCCGTGATCGAAGCACGGGCTGACGGCCGAGTTCGGGCGCTCCCCCTCAATCCCACCAAACCCAAACGTGGACGACCAGCATCATCCGGGAACGGGCCCACAGCCACACCCAAGAACGGAAGAAGAGCTTCATGACCGAAAGCACTCCATCGCCCACGTCGCGGGATGCACAACAGAGTCCGCAGTATGTCGTTGACAACCTGGCAAGCTGGAACGAACGGGCGCCCGTGCACGCTAACTCCCCCGATTACGCCGTCGACAAGTTCGTCACAGACCCCGATTTTTTGAGCGACGTCGTACGCTTCGACATGCCCCTCCTCGGCGACATTGCCGGACTGCGTGGAATCCACCTGCAATGCCATATCGGTACGGATACCGTGTCGCTTGAACGGCTCGGAGCGTCAATGACCGGACTGGACTTCTCTTCTGCGTCCCTCGCCGAAGCGCGACGGCTTGCGGAGCGAAGCAACGCCGCGACAACCTTCGTTGAGGCCGAAGTCTACGATGCCCCTGCTGCCCTCGATGGACAAAAGTTCGACCTTGTCTACACCGGCATTGGCGCGATCTGCTGGCTTCCGAGCATTGATCGCTGGGCGCGGACCGTCGCGGCGCTTTTGCACGTGGGTGGACGGCTGTTTATTCGCGAAGGCCATCCCATGCTGTATGCCCTCGACGACGAGAATCCCGACGCTTTCGTTGTGCGATACCCCTATTTTGAGCAGCCGGATGCCCTGATTTGGGAAGACGCTGGAACGTACGTGGAGACCGACCACGTCTTCACCGCGACAACCGGTCACGAATGGAGCCACGGTCTCGGAGAAACGATCACTGCGCTGCTCGACCATGGAATGCGCATTGACGGATTAGTGGAACACCAGAGCCTGCCCTGGAACGCCTTGCCCGGACAGATGAAACGCGGAGAGGATGGCGAGTATCGACTTACCCACGGAGCTGAACAAGTTCCGCTGACCTACACGCTTCAGGCAACGCGCATCCGCTGACCATCTTCCGCGCCTCGGCCGCGCTATTTCGCGTGGTCGTAGCGATCAACAATCGCCGTAGTCAGCGGGAACGTTACCGGAATATCACCGAAGACGAGTCGCCCGGCATCCGCCGCTGCTGCTGCCACATGCTCGGCGACACTTTGAGCCAGCGCTTCGGGAGAGTGCACGACAACTTCGTCATGCAAGAAGAACACGAGGTGTGGCGCATCAGTCAACCACGCATCATCCGAGAGCTCTCGAAGCCTGTTGCGGATGCTCGCCATCCAGCACAGCGCCCACTCAGCAGCGGTGCCCTGCACGATGAAGTTGCGGGTAAAGCGCCCCCAGGACCGGCCTCGTTCTTGCGAAGCTGCACGCTGCGCCGGAGTTTGCGAATCATCGTACGCCGCGGCGTGAGTGCCGGGAGGCGAACTTCGACCGAGTTGAGTACTGACGACTTCGCCGCGCTCACCCGCCCGCGCCGCCTTCTCGACAAGCGCGATCGCTTGCGGATAAGCGCGAGCTAGGCGGGGCATTAAGCGACCGCTCTCCCCCGATGTCGCCCCATACATTGCACCCAACATCGCGAGCTTAGCGTGCGCTCGAGTATCCACAGCGCCGCTCGCGACGATGCCTTCGTAGAGGTCACCAGAAGCGCCGGCAGCGACCATCCCACGGTCGCCTGCCATCGCAGCCAGAATGCGCGGCTCCAACTGCGATGCGTCGGCAACGACAAACTTCCACCCCGGATCGGCTCGCACCGCGCCGCGAATAAGGTGAGGAAGCTGCAACGCTCCACCGCCGCTCGTGGCCCAACGCCCCGTCACCACACCGCCGGGAACGTAGTCGGGACGAAAACGACCGTCAACCACCCAAGAGTCGAGCCAAGTCCATCCATTCGCCGTCATCAGACGTTGAAGCTTCTTGAACTCGAGAAGGGGTGCGATAACCGGATGCTTCAACTGCTTGAGCTCCCACGACCGTGTTGTTGCCGCTTGGATTCCCGCAACGCTCAGCGCCCGCAAAAGCTCGGCGGGTGACTCGGGCGCGAGTCGAGGCGAGTCGAGCAGACTGCGGATCTCGTCGACAAGTGCTTGGAGCTTCGCGGGCCGCACACCCTCACTAGTCGGTCGCGAACCCAGCAGCTCGGTCAAGATCTCATCATGGGCCCGCGCGCTCCACGGGAGCCCCGCGAATCGCATCTCGGCGGCGATAAGGGCACCCGCCGACTCCGCAGAAAGCAAGCGTTGCACGCGGCCAATCTCAGTTGAGACCGCAACGGCGTCACGCTGACGCAAGAATTCAGCGACAACGTCGAGTTCAGCGACATCGACGGCCCCATCGTCGAAATCAAACAGCGTCGAGTGTTGAGGCGCGACGTGATCAAGGGGCGCCACATGCCCCGCTTGAGCAAGGGAATCCCAACGACCCGGCTGAGCGCGAGCGAGCGATGACTGTCGAGTGAAGGCCGAGTTGCGAAGGATCGCATGACAGAGGCGCAGGTCGAAACACCGGTTGACACGCACTCGAGCCTCTAAGAGAGCCGGATACCACGCAGCTGTGTCATGCCACACCCAACGAATGTCGGGCTCAGCATGCTGAACCTGAACTACGAACGAAGCAAGATCGTCCACGGTGAGTTCGTCAAGGACCGCGCCCGACGCATCCACGCGAGTGGCGGTGAGGGTGCGGCCGCTAGTCGCGAGCACAAGGTACACGTGACTAGTCTGCCGTGCTGCGCTGACACCGAGTGCCTACGTGAACGGATCAGCGGTCTCCATCAGTGTGGAGCGGATCAGAAAACGCACTCCCTCAGGCGCTTCGAGAGAGAATCCGCTCCCCCGGCCCGTGACAACATCTACCGTCAAGTAGGTGTGACTCCAGTACGCGAACTGTTCGCTCGACATCCAAAAATTGATGAGCTGTTCTGGATGTCCGACCGGCGCAATGTCGAAGACCCCCAGCAATACATCACTGGCTCCGGTGAGAAATTCGCCCTCTGCAAAGCACATGGGCGAACTACCGTCGCAGCATCCGCCGGATTGATGGAACATGAGCGGCCCGTGTGTTCGCCACAGCGAGCGAAGCAGGTCGATGCTCTCTGCCGTCATCGCGACTCGTGGCTGTGACTCTCCGGGGATTGCTGTCCGAGCTTCGATCATCGTCTGCTCCTGTCGATTGCAGCTCTGGGCGGCTGACGCGATAGTGATTCGCGCCAGCCGCCCACGGACGTTAGGTCATCGGTTTAGAAGAAACCGAGTTTGTTCTCGGAGTACGAAACGAGCAGGTTCTTCGTCTGCTGGTAATGATCGAGTGCGAGAGCGCTGTTCTCGCGGCCGATGCCCGAGCTCTTGTACCCACCAAATGCCGCACCAGCAGGATAGGCGTGATAATTGTTCACCCACACACGCCCAGCTTGGAGGTCGCGTCCGGCACGGTAAGCGATGTTGCCGTTACGCGACCAAACCCCCGCACCGAGGCCATACAGAGTGTCGTTCGCAATCGAGATTCCGTCGTCATAGTCCTCGAAACTCGTGACGGCAACAACCGGCCCAAAAATCTCTTCTTGGAACAATCGCATCTTGTTGTGGCCCTCGAAGATTGTCGGCTGAACGTAGAAACCGCCGCTGAGATCGCCGCCCAGGTCGACCCTCTCACCGCCGAGGAGAAGCTTTGCCCCTTCTTGCTTACCAATGTCTACATAGCTCAGAATCTTTTCGAGTTGATCGTTGGATGACTGTGCTCCGACCTGCGTATCGGTGTCGAGCGGATTCCCCTGGACCGCCAGCGCAGTCCGCTTGACGGCATCCGCCAAGAACCCGTCGTAGATCGGCTTCTGAATGAGGGCACGACTCGGGCTCGTGCAGACTTCGCCCTGGTTGAAGGCAAAAAGCGCGAACCCTTCTTGAGCTTTGTCGTAGTAAGCGTCGTCATGATCGGCAACATCCGAGAAGAACATGTTGGGGCTTTTGCCCCCGAGCTCGAGCGTTGCCGGGATGATGTTGGCGCTTGCGTACTGAAGAATCAACCGGCCCGTGGTGGTTTCGCCGGTGAACGCGATCTTGCGGATGCGCGGGCTCGACGCGAGCGGCTTGCCCGCCTCTGCTCCGAAACCGTTCACGATGTTGAGTACTCCGGGAGGCAGAATATCGCCGATCAACTCGATGAGAACAAGGATTGACGATGGGGTTTGCTCGGCGGGTTTGAGCACTATCGCGTTTCCCGCGGCGAGGGCCGGCGCGAGCTTCCACACGGCCATCAGAATGGGAAAATTCCAGGGGATGATCTGGCCGACAACGCCCAGTGGTTCTTTGTAGTGGTAGGCCGTCATATCGCCGTCCATCTCGGCGAAGTGGCCCTCTTGTGCTCTGATCGCCGCGGCAAAATAACGGAAGTGATCGGCGGCGAGCGGAAGGTCAGCGTTGAGCGGCTCACGGATGGGTTTGCCGTTGTCCCAGGTCTCGGCCACTGCAAGCATCTGCAGGTTGGCGTCAATAACGTCGGCGATCTTGTTCAGTACTGCTGCTCGCTCCGTAGTGGATGTCTTACCCCACGCGGGGGCCGCCTTATGTGCAGCATCGAGTGCCGCTTCGATGTCTTCAGCGGTACCGCGAGCAACTTCGGTGAAAGGCTTGCCGTTGACGGGAGAAACATTCTCGAAGTACTGGCCCTTCACGGGTTTAACCCATTCGCCGCCAATCCAGTGCTCGTAGCGAGGCTTGAAAGCCATCAGCGAATCTGGGGTGCCTGGGGCTGCATAAACGGTCATTCGAAAACTCCTGTCGACGTCGTTGTCTGAGATACGGCGGTGATGCGATTGCCGTGGCCAGAACGCTACGCCGACAGAGGTTGCAGCAACGTTGCAGTGGCTTGCGCCGGCAACGGCCCTCGTCGAGAGGTGGTCTAGGCGAGCTCTGCGTTGATGCGTTCAATGCGTGCGACGATCGAAGCACGCTTAGGCGACTTAGCGGGAAGACGTGTGAGACATGCTTTCCAGACCTCTACGTCATACGCGGCTTCGTCGATGCGGGCATACGCTAAGAGAGTCTCGAGCGAGGCATCCGTCAGCATCGATTCCCGCAGTCGCGCACTGACCTCGTCACGAATCGAGCGGATGCCCGGAGCACTCGACGTGGGAAGCACTTGTCCTGAGTAGCCGGCGAGGGCTACCCGGTGCGCTCCACGATTGAGAAATGCGAGAACCCGTTGCGCGTCAAGATCGACCGTGCGCGGCAGACGGTAGGGACGCGAACTCGGCACAAGGCTGGAGTCCACGCTCTCTAGAACGCGGCGCAAACGCACCATCTCCGGCCGCAACGTTTCTACCGAGCACCCGAGAAGTTCGGCCAGTCGTTCAGCCGAAAGCCCTGATGAGTGCCAGGAGAGCAACAGGAGCATCTCCGCGTGGCGAAGGCTGAGGTCGGTCGAGGCGCCTGAGACGTCGAGAACTCCACCTTCGCGGCCTAACACTGATAGCCCTGGCAGCGATTCAGGCCGCGAGACGGCGTGGTGAACGCGAAGCGTGGGCCTGGCTAGCTGTTCGTCAAGGGTGCGGATGCGCAGTTCTGACTCGACGGCCGCAACAGCGGCTTCCATCAACGGCAAAGTGGCCGGCGCCACAGCATCATCACCACCCGTGATGTCGATAACGCCGAGCATCACTCCAGTCGATGGATCATGCACTGGAACAGCGGTGCAGCTCCACGGGTGCACGATTCTGTTGAAATGTTCGGCACCATGAATTTGGATTCCATGGTCGAGCGCAAGCGCCGTGCCCGGTGCGCTTGTTCCCACGGCTTGCTCGCTCCAATCGGCGCCCTCAACGAAGAGCATCCCTTCAGCGCGGCGGCGCATGGTTCGGTCGCCGTCGATCCAAAGCAGTCGCCCGTCTTGGTCTCCGACGGCAACGATGAGTCCAGCATCCAGAGTGTGACGAATGAGCAATCGATGGATGGTCGGAAGAGCGAGCGAGAGCGGATGAGAGTTTCGATACTCACGCAGGTCGTGTTCCGTCAATTGGCGAGCATCGAGCGGTTGGTCGGGATCGAGCTCACGTTCGAGCGACCGCTGCCACGATTCATGGACCAGCCGGCGAACTCCGGAGGCGGGGATTCCGTCGGCTACGGTGCGATTGTGAGCCTGCTCGACCCTGGCGCGCGCAGCGGAATCGGCGGTGGACATCCACGGGCTAGCCACAGGCACTCCGATCAACAGCGGTCGAGTGCCCTCATTATAGTTGGCTAGCCCGTGGGCACGTCAGGCTGCGTTCTCGCGAGGCTGTTCCACGAGGTAGCTGCTGTAGGCACTGAGCGTCAGGAAGGTGGGGAACTCTTCCTCCAAGGTCACGTCGCGGAACACCGCGGCAGCCTCATCGAAGCGGTCGCCGGCGGTGCGCTCAATCGAGTCAAGCACGCGAACGAGCTCCTCCTCGATGCTGCGGTGCGTAATGGGCGTGCCCTCTGCCGTCACGACGCGCTGATGCATCCACTGCCAGAGTTGGCTGCGGCTGATCTCCGCGGTGGCCGCGTCTTCCATGAGGTTGTCGATCGCTGCGGCTCCAACCCCGCGCAACCAACTCTCGATGTAGCGCAAGGCTATAGACACATTGGAGCGCACTCCGGCATCCGTCACCGCACCATCGATGCGCAGGTCGAGCAGGTCATCCGCTGTGACATGAACATCGTCGCGTAGACGGTCAACCTGATTCGGTCGCTCCCCCAGAACTGCATCGAACTCGGCACGAGCGGTGGGGATGAGGTCAGGGTGCGCGACCCACGTGCCATCGAAGCCGTCTGTAGCCTCGCGACGCTTGTCGCGAGTGACAGCCTCGAGCGCTCGCGCCGTGACTTCTGGGTCACGGCGGTTAGGAATAAACGCGCTCATACCGCCAATGGCATGCGCACCGCGTTTGTGGCAGGTCGACACCAGCAGCTCGGTGTACGCCCGCATGAACGGTACTGTCATCGTGATCTCGGCACGGTCAGGAAGCACAAAGCTTGCTCCTCGGCCACGGAAGTTCTTGATGATCGAGAAAATGTAGTCCCAGCGGCCAGCGTTCAATCCGGCGCAGTGCTCGCGCAGTTCGTAGAGGATCTCTTCCATCTCGAAAGCAGCAGGAATTGTCTCGATCAGCACCGTCGCGCGAATCGTGCCGTGCGGAATGTTCAGAGCGTTCTCGGCGAACGTGAACACGTCATCCCAGAGGCGCGCTTCGAGGTGGTTCTCAATCTTGGCGATGTAAAAGTACGGGCCACTGCCGCGCTCAATAAGTTCGTGCGCGTTATGGAATATGTACAGCCCAAAATCCACGAGAGAACCGGATGCCGGAGAACGCAATCCCGCGCGGTCGGTATAACGCAAGTGCTTTTCAACCAGGTGCCAGCCGCGCGGTCGCATCACGATTGTGGGCGTCTCGTCACCGAGCGCGTAGCTTTTGCCCTCGTCGGTTGTGAAGTCGATCTGACGACGGATCGCGTCACGCAGATTCACTTGCCCATCGATGACGTTCTGCCAGGTCGGACTTGTGGCATCCTCCTGATCAGCGAGCCACACCTTCGCGCCGGAGTTCATCGCGTTGATCGTCATTTTGCGGTCGGTCGGGCCGGTGATCTCGACGCGACGGTCGTCAAGACCGGGCCCGGCACCAGCGACTCGCCACGTTGTGTCGTCGCGAATTGCCGCGGTTTCGGGCAGAAAGCGCAAGTTGCGCCCATTCGTGATGTGCTTTCTCGATTCCATTCGTGCCGCGAGGCGGTCGTGGCGTCGACCGGCGAACTGATCGTGGAGGCGCGTGAGGAAGTGCAGCGCCTCGGGGGTAAGGATTTCACCGAATCGTTCCTGCGATTCAGCGAGCGGTTCCATTCTGTGCGTTGTCATGATGCGTCCTTAGAAAGTTGTGTCGTGATGAGGGTTTAGTGAAACTGGTCGGTTTCGGTGCTTCCGACCAGGGCGAGGGTTTCACTCGTGGGGTTCAACGCTGTCGCGATGCGATCGAAGTACCCCGTGCCGACCTCACGCTGGTGGCGCGTGGCCGTGTAACCGTCTGCTTCAGACGCGAACTCTGCCTCTTGCAGTTCCACATAGGCACTCATGTGCCGCTCGCTGTAGCCACGAGCAAGCGTGTACATCGAGTGGTTGAGAGCGTGGAATCCGGCAAGGGTGATGAATTGGAAGGCGTACCCCATCGCAGCGAGCTCGCGCTGGAAGGTCGCAATCTGAGCATCGTCGAGGTGACGCTTCCAGTTGAACGACGGCGAGCAGTTGTAGGCAAGCTTCTTGCCAGGAAACTCCTTGTGGATGCTCTCCGCAAAAGTGCGAGCCAGCTCAAGGTCGGGCTTGGCGCTCTCCACCCACAGCAGGTCCGCGTAGGGCGCGTAGGCGTGGCCGCGGCTGAGTACCGTCTCGATTCCTGGAGTGGTGCGATAGAAACCCTCGCTCGTGCGCTCGCCCGTCAAGAATGGCTTGTCACGATCATCCACATCGTTGGTAATGAGGTCGGCGGCGAGCGAGTCGGTGCGCGCGATGATGATGGTCGGCACGCCCGCGACATCGGCGGCGAGCCGCGCGGCGTTGAGGGTGCGAATGTGCTGCGAGGTGGGAATCAGCACCTTGCCGCCCATGTGGCCGCACTTCTTCTCCGACGCGAGCTGGTCTTCCCAGTGCACGCCCGCGGCGCCCGATTCGATCATCGATGACATGAGTTCGTAGGCGTTCAGCGGCCCGCCAAAGCCGGCTTCCGCGTCGGCCACGATCGGCGCCAGCCAATCGGTCTGCGGAGCACCCGATTCGGCAGTTTCGATCTGGTCCGCTCGCAAGAGGGCATTGTTGATGCGGCGAACCACGGCAGGCACGCTGTTCGCGGGGTAGAGGCTCTGATCCGGGTAGGTCTGACCCGAGAGATTGGCGTCGGCGGCGACCTGCCAGCCGCTCAAATAGATCGCTTCGAGACCGGCGCGCACTTGCTGGACTGCTTGGTTGCCGGTGAGAGCACCGAGCGCGGCAACCCACTGGGTCTCGTCGCGCTGGATGAGATTCCAGAGGTTTTCGGCACCGCGCCGAGCAAGGGTGTGATCTTCGCGGACGCTTCCGCGGAGCGCAATAACGTCTTCGGCGCTGAACTCACGTTCGATGCCGTTCCAGCGGGCATCCGTCTTCCACTCGGTCTCAAGTTCGGCGGCGGACTGGATTTGATCGCCGGGGCGGATGTTCGTCATTGCTGGCTCCTTCGTCGGGGTGGTCGGTGGTGCGTTTCTTCGACTCTGCTGCCCCCGCTCTGGTTCTTCACCCGCTTTTAGGGCAGAATTCTTTGCATTCTTCTGTTTTTCAGTAGAAGCTCGTCAAGGAGGACGCGAATATGACCCCACGCACGCTCGCGCAGGCAGACGATGAGGACATGCTCGATTCCCTCACCATCGGCCGCCGCATCCGACAACTCCGCACCGATCGCGGCCTCACCCTCGACGACCTGGGCGCGGCTCTCAATCGCGCCGCTTCTCAGGTATCCGTCATCGAGAACGGTAAACGCGAACTCAAGCTCAGCGAGCTGCAGAAGCTCGCCCGAATTTTCGACGTGACGGTCGATGATTTACTCAACGCCGAACCACCCTCTCGCCGCGCCGCGCTGGAGATCGCCCTCGAGCGTGCCCAACGCGGACCCCTCTACAGCTCTTTGGCACTCCCCGACCTGCCCATTCGCAAAACGCTCAGTGATGAAGCAATAGAGACCGTGCTTGGCCTGCACGACGAACTGCAAAGACTGCATCGAGAGCGGGCGGCGACACCAGAAGAAGCGCGACGAGCAAACACCGAACTTCGCCGCATGATGCGCAAACGCAATAACTACTTCGGCGAACTCGAAACAACCGCCCGAGAACTATTGGATGCCGTGGGCCACAGTGGCGGTCCGCTCTCGCAACGCGTTGCCTCCGATCTCGCCTCGCATCTCGGGTTTTCGCTTCACTACGTGCCCGACCTTCCCGCATCGACTCGCAGCGTCACGGATCTGCGCAATGGCCGGATCTATCTACCGGTAGCTCAAGGGGAAGGAACCGACCCGAGATCGACGTTGCTGCAGGCCCTCGCTGGACACGTGTTGGGCATCCGAGAGCCTGCCGATTATTCAGAGTTTCTGTACCAGCGAGTGGAGACCAACTACCTTGCTGCCGCGCTCATGGTTCCGGAGAAAACCGCGGTCGAATTCTTGACCGCGGCAAAGGCTCAACGCGAGCTCTCGGTCGAGGATCTGCGCGATGCCTTCGCCGTACCCTACGAAACCGCCGCCCACCGCTTTACCAATCTCGCGACCGAACACCTCGGGGTCCCCGTGCACTTTCTCAAGGTTCACGAGGGCGGCACTATCTCGAAAGCCTACGAGAACGACAATGCGGCCTTCCCCACCGACGCACTCGGCGCCATTGAGGGGCAGACAGTCTGTCGCCAGTGGAGCGCCCGCCAGGTCTTCGATGTCGAAGATCGGTTCAGCCCGTACCACCAATACACCGACAAACCCGGAGGCACCTACTGGTGCACCTCCCGCATTCAATCGGGGCGTCGCGGAGATTTCTCGGTGAGTCTCGGCACACCGTTTGCCTCAGCAAAGTGGTTCCGGGGGCGGGACACCTCGAACCGTGCCGTCTCGACATGCCCGGATGAAAAATGCTGCCGCAGCGCACCCGACAACCTCACGGCGCGCTGGGCGCAGCATTCACTTCCGAGCGCCCGGCTCAACAGTTCTCTGCTCGCCGCGATGCCCACCGGAATGTACCCGGGCGTTGACTCCACCGAAGTGTTCGAATTCTTGGAGTCGCACTCGCCTAGCGCCTAGCAGGCAGTGGCGCGCATCGCTTTCAGCCTGCTCGTGCCGCCTAGTCGTGGAGCAGCGAGCCGTCTTTCTTCAGCACATTCTTTTCGCCGGCCTCAATCGCGACCGAAAAACGGTTCTGCTTGGGAGGCATGGGGCAGTTGAAGTTATAGCTGAAAGCGCAGGGCGGCAAGATCGCCAGGTTGAAGTCGAGCACGATCGTTCCGTCGGGGTTGGGCGCTACAAAGAGGAAGCGACCAACGCTGTAGGTGTCGACGCCGCTCGTGGCATCCGCGAATACCAGTTGAAGAGCTCGCCCCGATTTGAATGCGGCGAGGCTGTAATCGATGCCATCCTTCGTGAATGAGATGTCACCGGGGATGGGCTGCTCGCGCTCTTGACCATTGTCTTTGATGTGCTCGAAGCCGAGCGTCGTGCCCTCGGGATTCGGCGTGAACGTTGCCGTAATGACCCAATCGGGGTTGTAAGCGTAGGCATCGATCGTGCCAAATTCTTGAATAGCGGGCGAATTGGTGTCCCAAACCCGCAACGCGTGATTACCTTCCGGCGACTTAATCACGAAACCCGTGACGGTCTCGCCGAACACGATGGCACTCGGGCTCTCATCGCTCTTACTGCGCACAACAGCACTGCCCTCTACGAGCACACCGTCGACCACGATGTTGTCTGCTGCAGTCGCCGTCACCGTGAGGCCATCCTCGTGAGGAGCCCACCTGCCGGGCACGCCCCAAATGGTTTGCTCGGCATCAACCCACTGCGTGTTCGTGAGAGCAAGATTGCCGTTCTGCTGCACGACCGCCTGGTCGCGACGTTCGCGAAAGAGCGCGAGCTTAGCTTCGGGCGTGAGCGTTGGGGCAGCAGTTTCAGTCATAAGTCCATCCTTGTTGAAGTCCATCATGCCAACCACCGCCGACACGGGATTATTTCAGAACAACAGCTGTAGGAGCTGCGCGAGCACCGTCGGAGTCGTTTGGCTAAGAAATCCACTCCGGCTCGCTCGAACCCCACTCCACCGCGGGAGCGCTGAAGCGTCCGGGGCTCCCCGCGTACGCCGGCGCGGGCAACGTGCTCGTCACACCAGCGCTCGTCACGACAGTCGGCGTGAAGCCAGCGGACGCCGTCGGAGCGTGCCGAGGACGGCGTTGTTGCAATAGCTCCATGGCCAGCCGCGCAAGCGAAACCTCCAGCAGCCACGAGTGGCCCGCATCAACTCGACGACGCACCGCGGTTGTGACGGCAGCAGCGAGCAAATAGCCAGCCGCGTGATCCAAAGCCTGTGCGGGCAACGCGCCAGGAGTCCCCGCACCATCGCCCTCCGCTAACGCAATACCCGTAGCTGCCTGCACGATACTGTCAAATCCACGACGGTCAGCGAGCGGCCCGGCTGTTCCCCACGCGGAGAGGCGCCCCACGATAATTCCCGGGCGGCGCGCAGCGAGAGTCGCGGGCGAAAGCCCAAACCTCTCTAAAGAACCGGGGCGGTAGGCGGTGAGTACGACATCCGCAGTCTTGAGAAGTTCTTCGAAGCTGGCGTGATCGGCTGTGTCATCAAGGTCAAGCAATGCCGATCGTTTACCGGCGCCGGTGTCGAGGTGCTGCCAGCCGAGTTCCGGATGCCGTGGGCTATCGATACGCAACACGTCAGCACCCCACAGCCCGAGCGTGCGTGCAGCGACTGGACCCGCGATGACGCGAGTGAGGTCAAGAACCCGCACTCCTGCAAGCGGGGCGTCGATAGTGGTGTCGGAAAGAACTGCGTGCTCTGTATCGCCGAGCGATGTCATTTCGATGACCGGCAGCTCAGAGATTCGGCGGGCGTGCGGATGCTCGGCCCACTCGTCGGCAGTGCGCACGACTGTCGCGACTCCCCCAGCCGCGACGACTTTCTCCTGGACGTCGACCGCATTCATCGAGTGGAGCGCGACCATGAACTCATCGGCTCCCGTGTCATCGGGCAGCTCAAGCGCGCTCAGGAGCGCACTGCGGTGGTGCGGGTAGTTGGCGTGCGTGCGAACCCAACCGTCGCTGCATGGCCAGAAGCCAGACAGCTCGCCCCAGGCGGCAACCGGCTCACCGTTCAGCCGAAAGTGTTTATCGCTCGTGACCGCCGTGGCCACCTTGAGCGGGTTCAGCTCGACGGACGGCACAGCACAGCCCACACAGCCCACTCGTCGAGCAGCCAAGAGCGCGGCTGAAAAAGAGGCTGCCGCAATCGCGTCGTGAACGAAACGCCCCGAGGGAAGCGCTCCGGCAAGGGGCACCGCGGATCCTCGATCTCGAACGAGGGCGAGCGCAGCAGCATCTTCACCCAACGAGTGCCACGCGGCATCCAGCAAACTCATAACTTGATAGTGCCATGCCGCTACGATTTAGACCATGGAACCTATTAGCTTCAGTTTTGGCATCGTTGGCCTGATTATCTTCATCATCACAGTGGTATCGATCGCCAAAAGCAGCAACCACGGTGCGCTAGGCAAGTTTGTGTGGATATTGGTTGCCTTCTTCTTGTCGATCTTCGGATCGATCCTGTGGCTCATTTTCGGTCGCGGCAAGGTGCGCAACTAACCACACGAGCGAGGGCGTGATGCGCGCGGCGGCGCACTGAAGCGACACGGGATCTCCGTGCCTGCGACTGCGCGCCGCCACGCTGAACTCATCGAAATTGGGTGTGGAATCTGACGAGTTCGGTTGTTGGGCCGTTAGTGACCCTTACGCGGCTTGATGAAGCCGGTGTCTTCGAGCTTGGCCCGCTTTTGTGCCCGCTTGTCTTTGATTGACAGCTTGGCTTCTTTTTTCGTGCTTCCTCTAGGCGATTTTCCAGCCATGATTACTCCGCTTCCCCTTTTCTCAGTTGGCGTGGTCACCTTGACCATAGCCCATTGCTCAGAGGAAAGCACTTCGCCTCTGACCGGCTTTTTTACTGCTCGATTACGGCGGGCCCAACACGCGCACTGCAACCTCAATATAGGTGCCCCGCGGTCGCCGCGGCCCCACTTTTCCTCCCCGCTATAGTCAGTGCTGACAACTGTTTTCAGTTCGAGGGAAACTATGAAGACTGCATCACAACCCAGCACTCGAGTCGGTACCGCCACGGTGGCTGCTCTTCGATTGGCCGTCGCCATTACGACACTCGCCGCCATTGTCGCGACAGTGGCTGAGGCTGCAGGACGCACCACAATCAACCCCTTCAACATGTTTGGCTACTTCACTATCCAGTCAAATATCGCGTTGCTTCTGGTTCTCGCTACGATCGCCATCGTGGGCCTGCGCGGTGAACACGCGTCGCCGACCTTGGACGTTGCCCGGGCATCCGCCACGACCTACATCATCATTGTGGGTGTCGTCTACGCCACGCTCTTGGCTCCTCTGGGAGTCGCTGGAGGCGTTCCCGTTGCCTGGGCGAACACGGTCATGCACATCATCACGCCGATCTACGCCCTCGTCGATTGGGTAGTCTTCTCCGACCGAGCGCGCATAGTCTTCACGAACTTGTGGATCGTTCTTATTTACCCAGTCATCTGGATCATCGTTGTGCTGGTTCGTGGCGCGACCGACGGCTGGGTTCCTTACCCATTCCTTGACCCGGCGACCGGATACGGCAGCGTCTTCTTCTACGTAGGACTCATCGTTGTCGTGATGATCGCATTCGCATCGCTAGTCTTCTGGATTTCCAGCACACGCTCGCTCCTGCGCGTTCCGCAGGTCTAGAGCTGCCGTTCCCGCTGACATTCACGGACTGTCGGAGCCCACATCGAGCCGTTCCGCTATCAGTTCTGCGAGGTGGACCCCCCGAATTCCCCCCAGCTGCTTTGCCTGAGTGCGACAGGACGTACCGTCGGCAAGCAAAACAGCATCCGGCTGTTCCCGGAGTGCCGGCAATAGTGCGTTCTCGGCAACGGCGACAGATACCTCATAGTGGCCCGCTTCCATCCCGAAATTACCGGCCAGCCCGCAACAACCTCCGAGCACCTTTATCTCCGCGCCCTGCTGTTCAAGGAGCGCACGATCGAGCTCAAACCCCATCACCGCATTGTGATGACAGTGCGGCTGAACGACGGCCGTTACATCGCTCAGATCGGGAAGCGACCAGTCTTCGCCGGGGCCCATAGGCACAGGCGAATGAAGAAGCTCGGCCAGCGTCATAACGCTTCCGGCAACTCGCTTCGCGTCAGGATTCGCGTCCAACAACTCGACTAAATCCGAACGTACCGTCGCAATACAACTCGGCTCGATACCTACAACAGGAATGCCAGCTGCGACATACGGCTTGAGCTCATTCACCAGATCGAGCATCCGCGACCGAGCCCCATCAAGCTGACCGGTCGATACCCACGTGAGTCCACAACACGGGCTTCGTTCCGGAACTACAACGCTATAACCTGCAGCTTCAAGCACCGCGGCCATTGCCGTGGCGATTGGCGCATCGAAATTGTCGCTGAATGAATCAGTCCACATCACGACAGGGCGTTTCAGCGTCGCCGCGACGGATGCCGATGCACGACGATCGCGAGAGAGGTCGCGATAGGGACGCGGAGAAAAAGTGGGGATCGACCGTCGAGTATCCATGCCGCCTGCCCACAAAGCGAACTTCTCCAGGACACGGAGTCGAAGCGCAAAGTTGGCAAGGGAGCCGAATCGTGATCCTAGGCGTGCCCAGCGCGGCATCCATCCGAGCGAGTAGTGCGCGCGCGGCCGGAGCTTGCCCTTGAAGCGCTCATAGAGTGACTGCGATTTGAGCGTGGCCATGTCCACTCCCGCCGGACACTCAGTGCCACAGGCCTTGCACGAGAGGCACAGGTCGAGTGAATCAGCGACTTCGGGCGCAGACCACCCTCCCTTGATGAATGAACCGTTGGTCATCTCCTGCAGCACCCGAGCTCGAGCACGAGTGCTGTCTTTTTCGTCGCGGGTCGCTAAAAACGATGGGCACCTGAAGGAGCCCGCATCGGTGTTATCGGCTCTGCACTTTCCGACGCCGACGCATCGGTGCACCGCCGTTGTTACGTCTCCCCCATCGCTATCGAAATCAAAACCTCCGCGCGTCAACAGAGGAAGAGCGACCGGGCGTCGCAAGGACGAATCGATAGGGTCAGGCGACACAAGAACACCAGGATTCATGATGTTCGACGGATCAAATAACTTCTTGAACTGTCGGAAGAGGTCGATCGCGTTTGCGGAGTACATGGCCGGGAGCAACTCGCTGCGAGCACGACCATCGCCGTGTTCTCCCGACAGCGATCCCCCGAAGGACGCGACAAGCTCGGCCGCGTCCTCCATGAACGCGCGAAGGACTGCCCCATCGTGTTCTAACGGAAAATCGAGGCGCACGTGTAAGCAGCCGTCGCCAAAGTGCCCATAGGGCATTCCGGCAATGTCGTAACGTGAGCACAACTTTTCGAATGCCCGCAAATAGTCGCCCAGATGCTCGGGAGGCACCGCGGCATCCTCAAGTCCTGGCCACGCGGCACGCCCGCTCGGACTTCGACCGGCAAGACCAGCCCCATCTTCGCGAATTCGCCACACCGCATGAGAATCAGAGCCCGGTGACAACACCTTCGCGTCGATTGCACGAACAGATGCGATCACCGCCGCCGCTTGTTCAGGCAGCCCTTGAGCTCCGTTTTCAGCAATCTCCACCAGCAGCCACGCGCGGCCTCGAGGAAGCGCGGGCACTGCAGCTGCTCCCCGAGCGGCAATAACCGCATCAACGAGACGCGCGTCAAGTCCCTCAATCGCATGCGGCTTGTGCGCCAACAATGCAAGAACGTCATCCGCCGCCGAGGGCATGTCATCGTAACCAAGAACTATGAGAGAGGGGTTCTCGGGAATTGCCACCAACTGCACTGTGGCTTGAACCACCGCCGCCAAGGTGCCCTCAGAACCGACAAGCGCCCGGGTGAGATTCCCACCATTCTCCGGGAGGAGGTGTTCTAGAGAGTACCCAGAAAGCTGGCGCCCAAATCGCCCAAACTCAGTTCTCACCGTTGCGAGCCCATTGCGAACAAACTCGTCAAGTCCGGGTACGGCACTGATGCCCTCAGAGGAGCGAAAGCGAGCACCTGAACCCGTCACCACATCAAGATCTAAGACATTCTGTGCGGTGGAGCCATACGCTAGCGCCCGCGGTCCGCAAGCGTTGTTCCCAATCGATCCGCCAATAGTGCACCGCGCCCAGGTCGAGGGATCAGGCCCGAAGCGCAATCCAAATGGTCGCGCTGCCGCTTGAATTGCGCCGAGCGTTGCACCAGGCTCAACCACCGCCGTGCGTGCCTCTGGGTCAATGTCGAGCACTCGACCCAGGTGACGCGAAGAATCAAGAACGATTCCCGGACCAATCGAATTACCTGCCACTGAAGTACCCGCGCCACGCATCGTCAGTGGCAGTTCGAGCTCACGCGCAACATCCACTACAGACGCGATTTGCTCGGCACTGCGCGGAAAAGCTACCGCGCTAGGAACGATCCGGTAATTCGACGAATCAGACGAGTACTCAGCACGACGTCGGCTCGTCACATCAACTTCATGCACCCCGACAGCGGCGAGACGGTTAACTATGTCGCCCGATTCAGGCAGCGCAGAGTCTGGCCTAATCACGTGCGCCCGCTAATCGTGTTCGGTGCAGCGTCGAGCGGCCTCGTTACCATCATGAATACGAGCTTAGGCAATCGTGTGCGAGCTTGTCCCGGCAGCGCCGTTCACTACGAACGAGGTAGACCAAGACCGTGCCACAGCAAGACGCTCCACACCAAGGTCACAGTAGGGCGGACGGGACTTGAACCCGTGACCGACGGATTATGAGTCCGCTGCTCTAACCAGCTGAGCTACCGCCCCGTGCTCACACGAGTGCGAGCGCGTATCTACGTTACCGGCAAAATGAGTCGTTCAGCGCACGCCACGGTCGGCAACACAAGGGTGCCCTGCCAGAGGCCCAACTGCAGTATCCGTTCGGCTCGCTCTCAAGAAACTTTGAGTGCGCACTCATGCGATGCTCCTACAGTTTCAGGATGACTGATTCACAGAAAGCGCAGACCACGAGTCCAGCCACATCTGGGGCTCGCAAAACACGCCAGCAAAATGCCGAGCGCGGGTTCACGGCATCCAAAGGGCTCGCTGACCGCCTTCAGCAGGTGTTAGTAGAGCTGCTCGAACTCCAGCTTCAGGGCAAGCAGGCTCACTGGAATGTCGTCGGAAAAAACTTCCGAGACACCCACCTTGTGCTTGACGAAATCATCGACGCGGCGCGCGGCTTCAGCGACACGATCGCCGAACGGATGCGCGCACTCCACGCCACACCAGACGGGCGAAGCGACACCGTAGCCGCGACCACAACTCTCCCCGAATTCCCTGCGGGAGAGATCGATACGGCCCACACCATTGATCTACTCACCGAACGACTTGAAGGCACGATCGCGACGATTCGCGAAGTGCATGACCCTATCGATGAAGAAGACCCCACAAGCGCGGACCTGTTGCACGGCATCCTCGAAACGCTTGAACAGTACGCCTGGATGGTGTCGGCCGAGAATCGCACTCCCGCGAAAAAGTAGGCTCCAGCCACAATTCCGAACCGATTGCTGCGGTTCCTGCGAGAGCGTCTCCTGCTTAGGAGGCGCTCTCGTTCTTTTTGCCCAGAGCCGCCGGGTCAGTAACCGGCTCGCCACGGTACATGCTTTCGAAAGTGTCGAGAGTGCGCTGGATGTCGTGGGCCGCCACGATCGCCAAACTCTCCTTCTTGAACTTGAGAAGCTCATCTGCTGGCATCGTCAGCACCGTGGTGAGCTTCGCAGCCAAATCTTCGACGTTGCCGGGCTCGAAGAGGAAACCATTCTCGCCATCGTGCACGAGGTGGGGTAACGCCATCGCATTGGCCGCGACAACGGGAAGCCCCGAAGCCATGGCTTCCATCGTTGAGATGCTCTGCAGTTCAGCAGTCGACGGCATCGCAAATACTGATCCGCGTTGGAGCGAATCGCGCAATTGATCCTGGTCTACAAAACCGGTGAGCGTCACGCGGTCCGCGAGGCCGAGCGAAGTGGCCAGTGCCCGCAGCTTGCCCTCAAGCTCTCCCCCGCCCACAATTTCGAGCTTTGCATTCAGCGCCGGATCCATGATGGCAAGAGCACGAATGACCTTGTCGATCTGCTTTTCTTCAGCAAGCCGCCCCAGGAACACGATGAGATTCTCAGGCTTGGGTTCAAGGTTGCCGTTATAGCCATCGGCATCGATGCCACAAGAAACAGCGACAACGTTGCGCACCTTCGTGCTGGCCTCAAGATATTCGGCGGCACGACGCGTTGGGGTTGTCACGCTCTCGGCACGCGCAAACGAACGCCCAGCCGCATCCCAGCCCATCCGGATCGCTTTCTGGCGCATGAACTTGGGGATGATGTAGGCATGATCGAGAAGATTCTCGGGCATGAAATGGTTCGTACCGACGAGGCGAATACCGCGCTGAGCGCCTTCGATCGTCAGACCGCGGCCCACCACAATGTGGGACTGAAAATGGATCACGTCGGGCTTAATCTCATCGATAATGCGCGCCGAATTCTGTTTCACTCGCCACGGCAACATAAACCGCAACCACGGATGCCCTGGCCAACGCCATGAATAGAGGCGGTGCAGAGTCATCTTCTGACCCTCATGCTCTTCGACCATCGCACCGAGCTTCTTATTGGAATACGACGGGGCAACGATGTGAACGTCGTGGCCACGCTCAGCAAGACCAGCAGAAAGGCGCGCGATAAAGACGGCAGCACCATTGATTTGCGGCCAAAAAGTGTCAGCACCGATGAGGATGCGAAGTCGCGGTTTGCCCTCGTGGGGCGAGCGTTTCACAGCGGAAGTCACAGTCGAAGATTCCCTAAAATTTTGCATTATGAACGAGCTCGTTTACGACCCGGTCAGGTCAACGACACCTAATAACGTACCGCACGACGCTGACGATGCCCGGTTGCTGAGCCGAGCACGACAAACAAACTAAGACTTAAGTTGCGGGTGATGCTTTGACAGTGAAAAGACGCCGAAAATAGCGATCGCTCCCATGATCACGAATGCAATCACTGCCCACAGCGGTGCGTCCGATGCCTCACCAAGCACAAGGATGCCGACCGTGACCGCGACGAGCGGATCAACTACGGTGAGCCCCGCGACCACGAGGTCGGGTGGCCCAGAGGCGTATGCCGTCTGCACAAAGTAAGAACCAAGCAAGGACGCGACGATGAGTCCGACAATGCACAGGATCGTCAAAAAATCGGTGCTTTCAAAACCGGAGCCCGAGATGACAATTGTCTTGATGCGGTCAATGACCACCTTCGCGAGGGTCGCAACGAACCCAAACAACATTCCCGCGCCCAAGATGTAAAACACCGGTGACGCGTTCTTTCGAAAAATCACGAACAGCGTGATCCAGATCGCCAAAACGACTGCCAAGATGATCAGAACCTGCGAGAGCTCGCGCTGAGTAATCACGGTTGATTTCGCGAACATTGCGGCGATGGTGACGAACACGCCAACCCCGACAACACACATCACGATGGCTCGAATAGAAATAGCGTCCAAGGGCACCTTGGCAATGCGCGAATTCATGATCGCCGTCATCACGAGCGCTACGGCACCGAGCGGCTGCACGACCATGATCGGCGCAATAGCGAGGCTGGAGAGCTGAAACACAATTGCGAGCCCCAAAAATGCCGTGCCGAGTACCCATGACGGTCGCGCGAGGAGCGCTTTGATCTGCGAAAAATTGAGACCACCACGCGCTTCGCTGCCATGCTTTTGTTCCATTTTGGCGACGCCACGGTGCTGAAACTGAGCGCCTAAAGAGAGCAGAATCGCACCGATCAGAGCCAACGGGATGCCCACCGCTTGAGAAGGGGTGAGAGTTATCTGGTCAGCGAGGTCGAGAATGTCCGGCGGCACTCGTCAAATGTACTGGGTTAACTCGGGATATTCTGGGCACATGGCCGTTCTTCCCATCATTATCACCGGTGAGCCGGTGCTCCACACTCCCGCGAACCCGGTAACGGCCTTCGACAGCGAACTCACGACCCTCATCACCGATATGTTCGAGACGATGGAAGAGGCACCGGGTGTCGGCCTTGCAGCGCCACAAGTGGGCGTAGGCCTCCGCGTTTTCGTCTATGACTGGACCGACGAGAACGACGTTCACTGGCGTGGTGTCGCGATCAACCCCGAACTGTGGCAAAGCCCGCTCCCGCTACTCGATGACGACGAAGTGGACGAAGAAGGTTGCCTGTCGATCCCGGGCGAGCGCTTCCCGCTTACGCGGTCTGAGCGCGTCATTCTGCGCGCCGTCGACCTCGACCAGGAGCCATTCGAGATTGAAGCGTCAGGGTGGCTGGCCCGGATCTTCCAACACGAGTATGACCACCTCGATGGCGTGCTGTATGCCGACCGCCTACGCACCCCGGATGCGAAAGCTGCCGCTAAGGCGATCCGCAAGCAAGGCTGGGGTCAACCCGGCCACTCGTGGTTGCCTTCTGAGGAACAGCTCGACGCTTAGCCAAGCCAAGCGCGCTGCTCTCTAGGTGAGCGCGCGAATTCCGGCCGCGACGAGAGCCGCCGCAATAATCACCAGAATGAACGGCACCCGCAGCGCGAAGAGCACGGCAGCGACGGCGACAGCCGGGAGCCGGGCATCCACGTCGAAACCGCGCGCTGAACCGAACGTTTGCACGACGATGAGCGCCGCCAATAGTGACACCGTAAGCAGGTTGGCGAGTCGTGCCGCGGTGGGCTTTTCGGCCCAGGCCGCCGGAACCGTGAACCCCACCAGTTTGAGGGCGAGCACCGCAATCGAGGCGATGAGGATGATGTGCCAGACAGTCATCGCTCCCCCATCGGATCGGGTTCGGCCTCAGCAAGGTCACTCTCGCGAGTGCCCAACCAGTTGGTGAGCCCAACGACAACCGCCACAAGAGTTGCGGCCAGCACGGGAACTCCCGCTGGCAGCACAGGCATGAGTAGCGCGGCAACGACTGCGGCGCCGATCGCGACGACAATCGGTTGAAGTTGCTTCAATCGTGGCCATAACAAGCCGAGAAAGGCGGCTGCGGCTGCGGCATCGAGTCCGTACTGACTGACATCGCCGAGCTGATCACCGATTAACGCTCCTGCGAGCGTCGTGAGGTTCCAGCCGATGTAGATGATCGCGCCCGTCCACCAGAAGCCCGCACGCTGGCCCTCCAGCGTCGGTTGAGCCGTGGAGACCGCGGTCGTCTCATCGATCGTCCAGTGACCAGCCAGCAGTCGCTTGGGCACGCCCGGACCGATCATTGGCGCAACGCGCAGCGCGTACAGCGAGTTTCGGGCGCCCAGCAACACCGCACTGGCAATGGCAGCGCCGCCGGCCGCCGTTCCGCCAGTGGCGAGCACCCCCACGAGCGCGAACTGCGAACCGCCAGAAAACATGAGAAGGCTGAGCACACACGTCTGCCAGACATCCAGACCGGCAGCCACAGCAAGCGCGCCAAACGAAACCCCGTAGGCGGCAACCGCGAGGCCGACCGCAAAGCTTGAGCGGATGGCCGCAGAAACTTCAGGAGATCGTACCGGCCGCTTAGCCCCCGTCACACCGCCCGCCCGAGTGACACCAAACCAGTTTCATAGGCGATAACAACGAGCTGTACGCGATCACGCGCCGCGAGCTTTGACATGATGCGCGAGACATGAGTTTTGGCCGTGAGCGGGCTCAAGAACAGTTTGGTGCCGATCTCGGAGTTCGTGAGGCCCTGGCCCACCAGCGCAAGTACTTCGCGTTCGCGATCAGTGATTGCCGACAGAATGCTGTCGTCGACGGCCACTTGAGAGCCTCGAGCAAACTGCTCGAGCAACCGTTTTGTGACACCGGGGCTCAAGAGAGCATCTCCCGACGCGACGACACGCACCGCGCGAATCAACTCAATGGGCTCGGTGTCTTTCACGAGGAAACCACTCGCCCCTGCGCGGATCGCGCGCGCAACGTACTCGTCCAGCTCAAAGGTGGTGACGACAACAATGCGAGTGTCGACGAGGTCAGGGTAGGTCGCGATCTGCTCGGTTGCCCACAAACCGTCACCCTCGGGCATCCGGATATCCATCAACACGACATCGGGGCGTTCACGCCGCACAACCTCAATAACCTCGGTACCGGTTGCCGCTTCGCCAACGACCTCGATGCCATCTTCGGCGTTCAGTAGACTGCGGAATCCAGCTCGGATCAACTGCTGGTCATCAGCGACCACAACACGGATCATGCGGATGCCGAACGATGCGGAATTCGAGCCGTGACGACAGTGCCGCGAGACTCAGCTTCGCGCACGGTCACTGTTCCGCCGAGAAGTTCAGCTCTCTCCCGCATTCCCAACAATCCTCGGCCCTCCGTATGCCTCTCAGCGTCGATGCCGACACCATCATCCGTAATGATAACGAGATAATCATCACCATCAACGACAAGCGACACGGTCGCGGATGTTGCGGAGGCATGCCGCAGAACGTTGGTGAGCGACTCCTGAACGATTCTGTAAAGCGCTAGCTGGACAGCGGAAGCAGCGTGCTCGGAGATAGTGCACGTCAGCTCTAGAGCGAGACCCTGCGCCCGTACCGAATCGGCAAGGCTCGCAAGTCGAGACAGATCAGGCTCTGGGATCAAGGGGGCAACATCCCCGTTTCCTCCGCTGGAATCAGCACCATCGCTACGCAACATGCCCAGAAGCGAGCGCACTTCATCGAGCGCTTCTTTGCTCGAAAGCTTGATGCTCGCGAGAGCTTCCTCAGCCTGCTCAGGTTGCTTGTGCATGAGGTGGAGGCCAACGCCTGCCTGCACGTTTATTTGGCTGAGCGAGTGCGCAAGAACGTCATGCAACTCGCGCGCGATCCGTGTTCGCTCGGCCCTCAATTCTTCCTCTCGACGAGTGGCAAACGCTGCCTGAAAATGCACGATCTGTTCTCGTCTACGGCGATGTGCTTCGGCGAACCCAAGAACCAATAGCAATCCGATAGTGGTCGCAACCACTCGGTGCGGATCCAACTCAATACCGACGAGCAATGCCAACAGCAGCGTCGCTTCCCACACCACAATCATCGACACCCACGTCCATGTGCGAGCGCCGTGAGAGATCGCCATCACGATAGCGAACGCCAAGGCAATGTACGGCGCTGACAGCATGGCGTAGCCAAGGAGAAAATCCGCAGCGGCTAGAGCAGAAATGACCGCGATGAGGGGGCCGGGGTAGCGACGGATCCACAGCAAGAGAACCGGACCAACAATCGAAAGCGCTATGGCGGCGACACCTGCCGCACCGATGCTGCTCAGGCTAAGAACCGTGCTGAACGGCAGGTCTCTGGCACCATCGCCGTACGCAGCGTAGGCGCCTGCACCGACGACCCCCACGACAGTAAGGGGAACTTGAACGAGTAGCGAAACAACCACCGGCATCCACCGGCGCAGGCGTCTCGATCGAGAAGACAGCGCCGCACCCGAGCCTGAGCCGTTCACGAGCGCTTCGAACATACGGTTCGATGCGCGCGGTGTTGAGCGACGGAAAGGCAGAGGCATTCTTTGATGGTAGTTGGCAGTGCCCACGGTGTCGTCGGCTGGGAGGCGCAGCGTGAGCTACTCCCCACGGAGTACTACACGAAGCTACTCAGGCTATTGCCGGTGCAGCAGCGCCCTGGGCGAGCACCGCTGTATCCGAGAGATGCTGAGTCGCTCTTCCGGAATGCACAAAGTCCCGGCCACCGAAGTGACCGGGACTCATAAGCTCCTCGACTTGGACTCGAACCAAGAACCTACGCATTAACAGTGCGTTGCTCTGCCAATTGAGCTATCGAGGATCGCTGTGCGACTCGACTACTTTAGCAAATGATTTCGCAGTTCAAAAACCATCAGGCGATTCGAGCAAGGTATGTCGGCGATGGAATCCGCGTAGGGGCAGCAATTAGCTGAGGAATTCCATTCTCATCGATTCTAAAACTCGCGATCTCATTCGACAGCTGGTTGCAGACATGCAGGATGCCGCTGTCAAGAATGATGTGCCGCGGCCAGTTGCCTCCACACGACACCGCCGTGAGCGGCGCAACGCTGCGACCATCGTCGGCGATCGCGAGAACGGCAATCAGGTTGCTGTGACGCACGCCAACATACGCGTGGCGGGAGTCATCCGAGATCGCAATCGCAGCCGCTTGATCTCCCTCTGTCGCGCCCGGCAGGGAGATGGAGCATAGCTGGTGAAGTTGGCGGTTCTTCCACTCGAAAACGAGGACGCCGCATCCGAGTTCTCCGAGCACATAAAACAGGTTGTCTTCACGAGCAACGATATCGCGAGGACCGAAGCCTGCCGGCAACACGACCTCATCGACCTGTTCGAGCGCGTGATCGGCGTAGCCAAAAATGCGGATGCGGTCGGCACCCAAATCGAGCGACAAGAGGGTGTGCTCATCGACGAAAATTGAGGAGTGTGCGTGGGGGCCTTCTTGCTGAGGCCGTGGCCCCAGACCGGTCGTTTCAACCATCTGGCGCATGGTGACGTCGCTTGAGGTGGCATCTACTTCGATGACGCCAAGCGTGCCGGTGCCGTAGTTGGCGGCAATAACCGTGGTGCCCATTACCGTCACGTGACAGGGATACTGGCCGCCGCTTGAGACCAGAGTTGGCTCGCTGAGCGAGTCACCGTCGCGGTCGAACACCGCAATCTGCCCCGAGCCTTCAAGCGTTGAGTACACTTTGTCGCCTTCCACCGCCACGAACGAGGGCGATGGCACGGCCGCCGCGAGGTGGGAAAGTTCAAGAGAACCATCATCCCGGCTTCTCATGACCGAGACGCCTTCGGCCCCTCCATCCATGTCGGGGCCATAGCCGCCCACGAGCCAGGTAGAAGCTGCGACAGGCGTCACTTCAGGAATTGTCACGATGGAGCTCCATAATCGAGTCGGCTAGCCCCCTCACGTAGGGATGCCAAGGGTTGTCGAGAACCGTATCCAGTTCACCAATCCCGACCAAGATTCCGCGGTGCATTACCGCGACATTCGTCGACACTCGGCGAACCGCCGCGAGATCCGCAGTGACGAGCAGCGCCGAGAATGAGCGTTGCGCTTGCAGATCGACGATGAGGTCGAGGATGGCGGCGCGCACATTGACGTCGATACCTGCAGTCGGATCGTCTGCAACAAGCAACTGCGGCTCAAGAATCATGGCGCGGGCAATAGCGACGCGCTGACGCTGACCCTTGCTCAACTCGAACGGGTAGCGGTTCATCACGGAAAGGGGCAAGCGAACCGTGTCGATCAGTGTCGCTACGGCTTCGGCAGCTTCGCGCTGATTGAATCTGCGATCGCGCACAAAAATCGGCTCAGCGATGTTCTCCCCGACCGTCAGTCGACCGTTGAGCTCATTGCCCGCATCTTGCGGCAAATACCCCACCCGCAAGCTCAGTCGATCGCGCTTGCGCCGGCTTACGTTACGAAGTTCTGTGCCCAGCACAGTGAGCTCTCCCCCGCTGAACAGCGGCGAACCATAGGCACCGGTCTCCGCGTGAAGAGCGACAGCCTTGGCGAGAGTGCTCTTTCCCGAGCCACTCTCGCCAACGACAGTCAGCACTTCTCCCGCACCAATCTCAAAACTCAGTCCGTTAACGGCGACCGAGCGTGTTTCTGGATTGCGGGACGGGTAGCGCAGCGAAAGATCGCGGGCGCTCACCGTGGTCTGAGTAGAAGTCACCTCAATAATCTACGTCAGTCAACGCTCGCAGCGCTTCCCGGCGTTCCCTCTGCTCACGCGGGTCGGGTACCGGCAACGATGCCAAGAGACGTTGAGTGTACGGATGTTGCGGGTTACCGAGCACTTCGGAACCCACCCCCTCTTCCACTAGCTGTCCCTTATAGAGCACCGCGATGCGATCGGAAAGCATGTCGACTACAGCAAGATCGTGGCTGATGAAGAGCGCAGCAAAACCAAGATCCCGCTGTAAATCAGCAAAGAGCTCAAGCACCTTTGACTGAACGGACACATCGAGAGCACTGGTGGGCTCATCCGCAATCAACAAACGGGGGCGGAGCGCCAAAGAACGCGCGAGACTTGCTCGCTGACGCTGCCCGCCACTCAATTCGTGCGGATAACGGTCTCCGAAAGCGCGCGGCAACTGAACGGCCTCCAGGAGCTCATTGACACGCTCGCGCGCATCATCGGCATCCTCGGCTTTGCCATGAACAATAAGCGGCTCAGCAACGCACTGCGCGATTGTGAGCAGTGGGTTGAAACTCGATGCGGGATCTTGAAAGACAAAACCGATCTCACTGCGCACCGGACGAAAATTGCGCTCTTTGAACCCGAGCATTTCGTGCCCGAGCACCGAGAGTGAGCCGCCCGTGATCTTGTTGAGACCACCAATTGCCCGACCAATCGTGGTCTTACCCGAACCGCTCTCCCCCACGAGGCCCAGCACTTCACCGGGCGAAATGCTGAAACTCACACGGTCAACAGCACGGAAAGGAGCACGCCCGAATCGACCGGGGAACTCAATCTCGAGGTTCTCGGCGATCACGATAGCGTCGGCATTTGTCTCACCACCAGCTTCGGCTCGATCGGCAACGCGGGCGGCCGCACGGGAAGCCTCGGAACCAATCCGCGGAACTGCTGCGAGGAGTTTCTGGGTGTAAGGGTGCTGTGCGGCATCAAACAGTTGCTGTGCCGGCGCCTCCTCCACCAGCTTGCCCTGGTACATTACGGCGACTCGATCGGAGAGATCCGCCACGATTCCCATGTTGTGAGTGATCAGGATGATCGCGGCGCCGAACTCGTCGCGGCAGCGACGCAACAGATCCAAGATTTCTGCCTGCACCGTGACGTCGAGGGCTGTCGTCGGTTCATCCGCAACGATCAACTCGGGTTCTAATACGAGAGCCATCGCGATAACAACACGCTGCTTCTGACCGCCCGAGAATTGATGCGGGTAGTAGTCAACCCGCTTATCCGGCTCGGGGATACCAACCTTGCGCAGAATCTCAATCGCCTTCGCACGAGCTTCGCGCTTGCTCACATTGCCGTGGGCGCGAAGTCCTTCCGCGATCTGCCAACCGACCGTGAACACAGGGTTCAGCGCGGTCGAGGGTTCTTGAAAAACCATTGCGACATCGACACCGCGCAGCTCGCGAAGCCGCTTGCCCGACATGCCGATGACTTCCTTGTTGTTGAGCACAATGGCACCGCGCGAGACAGCCGTCTCGGGCAACAGCCCGAGAACAGACTTCGCCGTCACACTCTTGCCACTGCCGCTCTCACCCACTATCGCGAGAACCTCGCCGGGAGCCAGACTCAGCGTCACATCATCTACTGCTTTGACGTCGCCGCCATCAGTCGCAAACGTGACTTCAAGATTTGTAATCTCAACAATGTTGCTCATGAGCGAGCCTCCAGCGGGTCAATCGGATTCGCATCGTCGTCAGCGTCAACTGTCGAGAGAGCGGCGGTTTCGAGAACCGGCGCAGACTGGTCGGCGCGACGACGAGTGCGCAGTCGTGGATCAGCGAGGTCGTTCAGCGACTCCCCCACCAGAGTGATTCCGAGCACAACAAGAACAATCGCGAGGCCGGGGAACAGTGACGTCCACCAGATGCCGCTCGTCACATCCGAGATCGATTTATTGAGGTCGTAGCCCCACTCCGCCGCGGCAGAAGGCTCAATGCCGAAGCCGAGGAAGCCCAAACCTGCCAGGGTCAAGATCGCCTCAGAGCTGTTGAGAGTGAAGATCAACGGGAGTGTGCGCGTCGCGTTGCGAAACACATGGCGAAACATGATTCGCGGCGTGCTCGATCCAATAACCTTCGCCGACTCGACGTAGGCCTCCGACTTGATTCGCACCGTTTCGGCACGGATGACCCTGAAGTACTGCGGAATGTAGACGACCGTGATCGACACCGCCGCAGCAAAAACGCCACCCCAGAAACTCGACTGACCACCACTGATCGCAATCGCCGCGACGATGGCAAGCAGGAGGGTCGGGAACGCGTACACCGCATCGGAGATAACCACGAGAACGCGGTCAATCCAACTGCCGAGGTAACCCGAAACGAGACCGAGCAACACTCCAGCGAAAATCGACAGCGCCACCGCGACAACAATGACAAGCACGGCCGTGCGGGAGCCCCAGATTACGCGCGAAAGTACGTCGTAGCCACCAACAGTCGTTCCGAGGATGTGGGCACCCCCGGGAGGGACTTGCGCACCAAAAGTGCCCGTGTCATCTCGCAATTGCGAGAAGCCATAAGGAGCGAGCAGCGGAGCAAACAGCGCCGTCAGCAAGAAGATTCCGGTCAAGATCAGACCAGCAACGAGCATTCCGCGCTGGAGCCCTACCGACTGGCGTACCTGCCGCACGATGGGCAACTTGCGCCACACAGCCACAAAGCGTGAGGGTGTCGTCGTCATGATTAGTACCTCACCCTCGGGTCGATGATCGCCGCAACTATGTCGACGATGAAGTTTGTAAGTGCCACAATTACCGCAAGCAGCACCACAATGCCCTGAACTGCGACAAAGTCACGTGCACCCAAATACTCGACGAGCTTGAAGCCAAGCCCCTTCCACTCGAAAGTCGTTTCGGTCAGCACCGCACCTCCGAGCAGAAGCGCGATCTGCAAGCCGATGACCGTGATGATCGGGATCAGCGCGGGCTTATAAGCGTGCTTGCGCACGAGACGGTATTCGCTCACGCCACGAGAGCGCGCAGCATCCACGTAGTCCATAGACAGGGTGCCAATGACGTTGGTGCGAACGAGACGCAAGAAGATTCCCGCAGTGAGCAACCCCAACGCCAGACCAGGAAGCACGGCGTGGGAAAGCACATCACCGATTGCCGCTGGGCTGCCAAGACGGAAAGCATCAATGAGATAGATGCCGGTCTTGTCATCGAGAGTGCTCAATTGCAGTTCAGTGCGAGTGGATGCTCGGCCGGCGACCGGCAGAACCTTCAGCCACACCGCGAAAACGAGCTTGAGGAGGAGCCCTGCGAAGAAAACGGGAGTCGCATACGCGAGGATCGCTGCAACACGAAGCACTGCATCCGGCCACTTATCGCGGAAGTAGGCGGCAACCATTCCGAGCGGGATACCGACAATGAGCGCGACGAGCACGGCATAAAACGCGAGCTCGAGCGTGGCGCTTCCGTACGTTACGAGCAGCTCAGAAACAGGACGTCCGTCGGTGATGGCTGTACCAAAGTTGCCCGTGAAAACTTGCCCTAGGTACTCAAAGTACTGAATCAGAATCGGACGGTCGTACCCAGCGGAGCTGATGCGCTCTTCAAGTTGCGCCGCCGTGAGCCTCCCACCAAGAGCAGCGGTGATGGGATCTCCGATTGAGCGCATCAACACGAACACCATCGTTACGAGGATGAACACGGTCGGGAAGATCAGAAGAAAACGAACTATAAGAAAACGAGCAAGAGGATTTGTGATCCCCCTCGAACGCCGGGTGGGCGGTTCTGACTGTGCCGGATTGATCACGGCGGGAGCGGACTGCGACATACCTACCTATCGTGCAGAGAACGAAGACGAGGAGGTGACCCACATTGTGTGTGGGCCACCCCCTTGCGTCATAACGCTAGGCCGAGGCCTAACTGGGGCGAATTGCCCCTATTTGGCCAAGCTGCCGTAGCGGAACTTGAACGAACCGTCGAGCGTAGCTCCCGTAACGTCCTTGCCCGTAACAGCGATCTGCGCTCCCTGAAGGAACGGAACGGTCGACAGCTCAGCTGCGACCTTCGCCTGAATTTCCTCGATCATTCCCTCACGCGTGGCAGGGTCTAGTTCGGTCGCCTGCGCAACGATCAAGTCGTTGACTTCAGCATCCGCATAGTGGTTTGCGAGGAAGTTGCCCTCACCGAAGAACGGGGTGAGGTAGTTATCAGCATCGGAATAGTCGGGGAACCAACCCAGCTGGTATGCCGGGTAAGCATCCGCGGTGCGCTCCTTGGCGTAGGTAACCCACTCAGTCGACTGCAGGTTGACTTCGAAGATTCCGTCAGCCTCGAGCTGGCTCTTGACCAACGCGTACTCATCACCCGAGGACTCACCGTAGTGGTCAGGGTTGTACTGAAGGTTGAGCTTGACGGGCGTCTCAACGCCGGCGTCAGCAAGACGCTTCTGTGCGGCCTCAGTGCTGGGGCCACCATCACCGTCACCGTACAGGTCCTTGAGTACCTGAGTAGCGCCGGTCAGTCCATCAGGAACGTAGGAGTACAGCGGCAGGTAGGTGCCCTTGTAAACCTGGTCCGAGATTTCTTGGCGGTCAAGGAGGTCAGCAACTGCACCACGAACGGCGAGCGACTTCGCTTCATCAGCTTCCGGAGTCTTCGCACCAAATGGTTGCGTGTCGAAGTTGAAGACGATGTAGCGGATCTCTCCACCGGGGCCGACGATGACATTGACGTTGTCGTTGTCTTCAAGGTCAGCAACATCGGTCGCAGAAAGGCTGCGGTGTGCGACGTCGATGTTTCCCTCTTGAACATCGAGCTTCAAGTTCGAAGCGTCGGTGTAGTACTTGAGAGTGATGCTGTCGGTCGCTGCGGCACCAAGGACACCCTGGTAGTCAGGATTAGCCTTGAACGAGACGATGTTGTTGAAGTCGTAGCTATCGATCACGTACTGGCCGGCAAAAGCATTTCCGTCGACGATAACGTCATCGGGAGTGACCGAATCGGCCGAGAACACTTCTTCGTCAACAATCGGTGCGGCCGGGCTCGACAGAATCTGCGCAAACGTCTGGTCGTTACCGTTCTTCAAGTTGAAGACGACAGTGGTGTCGTCGACAGCGTCAACGCTCTCGATGTTTCCCAGAAGAACTGCAGGCCCGTTCTCATCACTGATCGCGACTTGACGGTCGAAGCTGAACTTCACATCAGATGACGTGAGGTCGTTGCCGTTGGCAAATTTGAGACCAGACTTAAGAACGACCGTGTACTCATCGTCGCTGGTGTACTCAGCGGACTCTGCAATGTCAGGCTCAACATCAGAAGTTCCGAGCGGCGAGTTGAGCAGGAACGGGAACACCTGGTTCATGAGTGCAAAAGAACCGTTGTCGTACGAACCAGCCGGGTCGAGGAACGTGACTTTGTCAGTCGTGCCCACGATAAGCGACTCGGAACCGCCACCGCCGGAGTCTCCTCCAGCTTGGCAACCGGTCAGAGCGAGCGCGAACGCTGCTGAGCCGGCAACTACAGCAAGGACTCGCTTGCTGTTCTTGGATGCGGATGTCATATCCGTCTACCTCTTCCTCTTGCGTGCAGAAAATGCGACGGCGCGTTTGTAGGCGCCGCGCATCGTAGTTGTTCAGTAATAACACACGAGGAACCTTCGAGACTAGGTCGTTCACCCACGAACGAGGGATATTTACACGAACGCAACCAAACGGGCAGAACTAGGAGTCGTCGCGAAGCGCTCGACGCTCCGCCTCTATCCTCATGAGGTCACGCTGAGTCTGCACGTACCGCTCGGGATCGCTCTCGCGATCCATACGCTGAAGAACCCCAAGAAGCTCCCGTTTTTGTCTCAAGAAATCGCGCTCAATCAGGTCGGTCGTCACTTGAACGCAATAGACCGCGATGCGTTCCTCACGCTCCGGAATAGGTGCAACGCTGAGCTGTTTCACAAAAGTAGAAAAAGACGAAGGAACTTCGTCAGCAACGGCGGAAGCCCAACCAGGGTCTAGCGCCCGATCCGCGAGAGAAGCGATCGCGTCGCGCACCACCGCGAGCGAGGGCTCAGCAATAGAAATCTGCGTAAGTTTGCCGATGAGTTCAGCACCAACGACATCCGGGTGCTGAAGCACCGCCATCAACGTGTCGCGCTCAAGGCGCGTAATAGCATCAACCTTCAAACTCATGATCGATGGTCCAGGCTGTGCTGGAGCTTCACCGAAGCCCTCAGGAGCCGCGTGCGCGTCTTGCGAAGGCCGGGACGATGAAGCGGACTGACTCTGCTGCGCCGGCGACGCAGGAGCCGCGGAGGGAGCCTGACGCTTCGCTTCGGTCACAGCACGCTGCACCTCGGTGGGCTCCATGCCGAGCCAGCCCGCGACGCTGCGCACATAGCCAATGCCCAGAGCCTGATCACGAATACCCGCAACCACCGGAGCGGCAGCACGCAAAGCTGCAACCCGGCCCTCGACGGTCTCCAAATCGTGAACGCCAAGCTCACGACGAATCTTGAACTCGAACATGGGCTTGCGAGTGCTAACGAGACGGCGCACAGCACCGTCCCCCTTCTTCAGCCGCAAATCACACGGGTCGAGACCGTCAGGCGCCACAGCAACGAAGGTCTGCGCGGCAAAGCGATGCTCCTCGGCAAACGCACGGTTGGCGGCCTTCTGGCCCGCCTCATCCGGGTCGAAGGTGAAAATCACTTCGCCAGTTGCTGTCGTGTCAGCGTTGTCGTAATCGCCGATCATGCGACGAACTATTTTGATGTGGTCAACGCCGAAAGCAGTGCCACACGTAGCGACCGCAGTCGTGACACCGGCCAAATGGCACGCCATGACGTCCGTGTAGCCCTCGACGACAATGATCTGCTTGCCGCGAGAGATGTCTTTCTTGGCAAGATCAAGCCCATAGAGCACCTGGCTCTTGTGATAAACCGGCGTTTCAGGGGTGTTGAGGTACTTCGGCCCCTTGTCGTCATCGAGAAGACGCCGAGCACCGAAGCCCAAGGTCTGACCCGTGACATCGCGGATCGGCCACACCAGTCGGCCTCGAAAACGGTCGTAATAGTCACCACGCTCGCCTTTGCCGATGAGGCCAGCAACGACAAGTTCCTCAGAGGAATAGCCCAGTTTGTTGAGGTGCTTCATGAGCACGCCGCCACGGGGCGCGAAACCAATTCCGAATCGCTCTGCAGCGGACTGATCGAACCCTCGCTCGCCTAAGAAGCTGCGCCCGGGCGCTGCCTCTGGGGTCGCTAGCTGAGCCACAAAGAATTCGGATGCCGCTTGGTTTGCGGCCAAAATGCGGGCGCGGTTGCCGTGATCGGTTGCCGCTCCACCGTCTTCATAGTGAAGCTCGTAGCTAATGCGACCGGCTAATCGCTCAACAGCCTCAGAGAACGAGACGTGATCCATGCGCTGCAGGAAGGTATAGACGTCGCCGCCTTCACCGCAACCGAAGCAATGATAGAAACCGACCTGAGGCCGGACATGAAAGCTGGGGCTGCGCTCCTCATGAAAAGGACAGAGGCCCTTCATAGAACCGGAACCGGCGCTTTTGAGCGTGACGTAGTCGCCCACAATGTCGGCGAGGTTCGTGCGCGAACGCACCTCGTCGATATCGCTTCGTTTAATCAGACCAGCCACAATCGCAATTGTAGGCTGACCGGCTGACGACTCTAGCCAACCAGCCTTGTGTGCCAGGCAATCGCCGACTGATCCGTCAGGCTAGCTACTTGATCGACGACCGCTCGCTTGCGCTGGTGATCGTTCGCAGCAGAATTCCAGTCCGCTGTAAAACCAGAATCAAGATCGCGCGGGCCTGTCCAGAGCAATACGTCAGCAAGCTCCGTGAGCACATCGCGCTGCTGTTGATAAATCGGCCGGCGCGCATTCGTTGACATCACGAACGCCGCCACAATGCCCTTGAGCACGGCAATCTCCGCCTGAATCTCGTGCGGAACAATGAGGCTGCCACCGAAACGGGCGAGAGCATCCGTCGGGTGCGCTTCGCGGGTCGCCTGCACGGCAGCGCCCGCAAAACGACCGATCAATTGGCTCGTCAGGTTCTTCAAACGGCCGTGAGCCGCCCGGCTGCCATCCCACTGGTCGATCCACGGATCGAGCAAGTCGAGCCGATCGAAAGCAGCGATAAGTTCATCATGCGTAAACTCCCCACCAATCCACTCGAACATTGACTTCACGAGGTCGTCGTGATTGACGCGAGCCCCCAGGGCTGTCACGTCGATGAAGTCGCCGACGATGGCGTCCTCAAAGTCGTGCACCGAGTAGGCAATATCGTCCGAAAGATCCATCACTTGCGCTTCGATGCAGCGCTGACGATCCGGAGCACCCGCCCGCAACCACTCAAACGCTGCAGTGTCATCGTCAAAAAAGCCGTACTTGCTTCGACCACTCGGGTCAGGAATGCCCTGCGCGCTCGGCCACGGATACTTCGTGCTCGCATCCAAACTCGCGCGAGTGAGATTGAGTCCGTACGAGACTCCGTCGGGCCCAAAAACTTTCGGTTCGATACGGGTCAGTAGACGCAAAGTTTGAGCATTACCTTCGAAGCCGCCAATGTCGGCAGCCCACTCATTGAGCGCCCGCTCGCCATTGTGACCGAAAGGAGGATGCCCCAAGTCGTGGGACAGGCACGCCGTGTCTACGACATCCGGGTCAAGCCCCAGACTATCGGCCAGTTCGCGACCGACCTGAGCGACCTCAAGTGAATGAGTGAGTCGGTTGCGAGCAAAATCAGTGCCCATCGTGGGGCTCAACACTTGAGTCTTCGCAGCAAGTCGACGCAGCGCGCTCGAGTGCAATACTCGCGCTCGGTCGCGCGCGAAATCACTCCGACGACTCGAATGCTGCTCGGGAAGCCAACGCTCAGCGTCAGCTTCCGTGTAGCCCTTAGCCGCCACTGGTACTCAATTCTGCTTGGTTCAGCTCGGAACGGTGCGACTCTTGCAACTCACGGCTATCGAGCCACCCCTGGGGAAGCGTCGGCTTCTTCGGGCGACCCGCACGACCACGCTGGCCCTCGGCATCCACGCCGGGGTATTCCTGTGACCAATCGAGAGTACCGAGCAGTTCGTCCATGTGGTCGAGAGACTGCACAGCAGCCATCCCCGCACGCAATTCGCCACCGACCGAATAACCCTTGAAATACCAGGCGACATGCTTGCGGATGTCGCGGCACGCACGATCTTCTTCGCCGAAGAACTCGACGAGCAGTTCTGCATGGCGCTTGAACGCCGTGGCGACTTCACCGAGTGTCGGCTCTGCCTTAAGGGACTCACCCCGGAACGCTGCAGCGAGATCCCCGAACAGCCACGGCCGGCCGAGACACCCACGGCCGACAACGACACCATCGCAACCGGTCTCATCGACCATGCGCAACGCGTCTGCAGCACTCCAGATGTCGCCGTTGCCCAAAATCGGAGTATCGGTAATCGTGTTCTTAAGTTTCTCGATCGCCGACCAGTCAGCGTGACCCGAATAGAAGTCAGCAGCCGTGCGCGCGTGCAGAGCGATGCTCGCCACTCCGGCACCCGCGCCAACGCGTGCAGCCTCAAGGTAGGTCAAATGATCAGAGTCGATTCCCTTACGCATCTTGATCGTCAACGGAACATCACCGGCAGCCTTCACAGCGCCCTCGACGATGTCGCGGAACAAATCGATCTTCCACGGGAGCGCCGCTCCCCCACCCTTGCGAGTGACCTTCGGCACGGGGCATCCAAAGTTCAAGTCAATGTGATCGGCACGGTCTTCGGCCACCAGCATCGTGACGGCCTCACGCACAGTCTTCGGGTCGACGCCGTACAACTGAATACTGCGGGTCGTCTCCGACTCATGATGGGTAATAAGCCGCATACTTTCTGGGGTGCGCTCGACAAGAGCGCGACTCGTGATCATTTCGCTCACATACAAACCAGCGCCATATTCACGGCACAGTCGCCGAAAAGCGGTATTCGTGATGCCTGCCATGGGCGCCAAAACAACAGGCACGTCAAGGTCAAGGGTGCCAATTGACAGCTGTGGCGCGACACGCGGGGCGGAAGGGGCAAGAATAGTCACAGAACAATTGTCCCACGGCGAGACTGAACCGCCACCGCACAGACCGGGAGGCCTCGAATGACCGCAGGAACTGACCGTGTTCGCACGGATGCGGAGCGCCGAGGGATCCCCATCGAGATCATCGAACGCGCCCCCGCCACTTCGCTCGAACACGCCGCAGAACTCCTCGGCATCACACCGGCCGACATCGTCAAATCGCTCGTCGTCAAACGCAGCGACGGCAGCTACCTTTTCGCCCTCGTGCCAGGCGACCGCCAAATATCGTGGCCAAAACTGCGCGCCATCGTCGGCGTCAACAAGCTGCGGCTGCCCGAAGCCGACCTTGCCCTCGATGCCACCGGGTATGCGCGGGGCACCATCACTCCACTCGGCAGCACCACCGCCTGGCCCGTCTACGCCGACGAACGTATGGCAGGAAAACGCATATCCATGGGCGCTGGGGATCACGGGCACACCGCTTGGGTGCTTGCAGATGACCTCATCAGTGGCCTCGACGCGATCGTTGCCGACATCACGACCGAAGCGGGAAGCAACTAATGGCCCTCGACGAGCATCCGAACGTCTTTCGATTTGAATCGCGTACGTGGGTAAGTTCCGCTCCGCGCGACGAAGCACTCGAACAACTTCGGGCCCAACGAGCCTGGGATCGAGAGAACGCCAAGCTGCAGCGCTGGTGGCTCGCGCTCTCCATCGGAGCAGCCGTTGGCGTCGCCGGAGTACTCGCTGTCGGTTCCTCGGCCAATCTCGATCCGACCCTGTATCTGCTGTTGCTTCCTCTCGGCTTTGGCGGCGGAGCCATCATCGCTGCGCTGGTCAACAAACGTTTCAATGCCCCGGATGCCCAACACGCGTCACTGCCGGCGCGCCCCACGACCGTGCCACTCACCCTTGTGCCGTCACGAGTCGCTAAAGCAGCACCAGAGAACGCGAGCGCCGCCGAGATCATCGAATGGTCCAATCGCGGCTTCGTCGGCTAACTCTCTAGGACAGATATCGCACTACGGCAATTGCACAACCTCACGCCAGCAGCGGAGTACGTTCCCTGCGGTGACGCGTTACATGCAGCGCGCCGCGTCAGTCAGAGCGACGTGACGCGGCAACGACTAGACGAGTCCTTCGTCAATCTGGCGGTTGACGAGCGCTTGAGAACGCTGATCGTCGACGAGACATGCATCGCCTTCACACACACCGACATTGGGCTCACCAACCTGCTGAAGGGCCAAGGTTGGGATTGGCTTCGTTGCGGCATCCATTAGCTATGCATCTCTCTCGGTAAGTACCTGTGTGAGAACGTTAGCGAAAGTTTCGCTTTCTTGCGCGCCCGAAACTCCATATTTGCCATCAATCACAAAGAATGGCACACCCTGGATGCCGTATTGCATCGCCACTTCCATGTCAGCTTTGACCGCCGGCAAGTACTCACTCGACTCAAGTGCGTTGACGACTTCGTCACGATCGAAGCCAATGGATGCCGCGATGTCAGCAAGATCCTCGATACGCCCGACGTGTTCCGTCTTGACGAAGTATGCCTCGAGCAGGCGTTCCTTCATCTCAAGCTGGCGACCGTGAGCCTTGGCGAAGTGCAGAAGTTCGTGGGCTTTCACCGTATTGGTTTGGTGGATGTGCTCGTAGTCGTAATCAAGACCGAGACTTGTAGCGATGTCGGTCACCCGCGTCAGCATTTCCTCAACCTGGGGCATGGGAAGCCCTTTACGCTCGCTCAAGAACTGAAGCGGCGTGCCCTCATACTCGACAGGAGTATCCGGGGCAAGTTCGAAGGAGTGGTACTCAATCTCGACGGCGACACCGGAACTATCTACAGCGGCTTCAAAGCGTCGCTTTCCGATGTAGCACCACGGGCACTGTACGTCGGACCAGATGTCGACTTTTACGGGGGTAATCGAGTCTGCAGCAGTTTCATTCACAGTTCATCTAACGCGTGTGCGGCGCGGATATTCCCGTCCGTTTCTTTTTCGAAAATTCAGGAAACTTCACTGCGGAGCTCTCGCTACCCGCCTGAACACGTGCATCCGTAAGTCGACCGTCACAAGTTTCCTGAATTTCCGAGGATGCGCGGGGCGTTACACCCGCTCGGAGGGCGCGATACAAGGGCCGCATCTAGCGCTCGCGTGACTAGGTTCCACTTGCTAAACACCATGTGCGCACTCACGCTCATCGCGTAGAAGCCAGCGATCGTCATCTCAGCGCTCTTGACGTGGTCTTCTTCAAAGGTGTGCGAGTGGAACTGTTTGCCGTTGATCTCGAGTCCGACAGTGCCATCAATCACCACATCAATTCGTTTGTTCCCCAGTGGCACTTGTATATCGACCCTGTGCCCAGCGAGCCGCAGCCGAGTACGCGCAAGGCTCTCGGGCAAACTTTCGCACTCAGCAGCGACCCACGATCGAATTCGCCGCTTGTGACCGGGGAGGTCGATGATCAATTTCTCGAAGTCGAACGAGTCGATTCGTCCGGAATGTAAGGCCCAATCTAAAGCGGCGATCGCGGTTTCATGGTTCTCGTCAATGATCACGCGGCGAAGCGCCTCGGTCACACTCACGCTCCAATCGGATCCTGACTCACCGACGACCGGCGGATCCCAATGCAGCTGAACCCCAGGATGTGCACCGAGCGGCTCCCGTCGATTCCATTGGCTACGCAGTCGCGCCGCGTTGCGCGGAACAGAGACATGCAGCGGATGATCGCCAAGCACCCAGCCGCCCCAGTCGCGAATGGCCGAGATTCCCGTGAGGCGTCCGCCGACGCGCACTGCCCTCACTCGCGGCTCCAACTCCTCCAGCGTGGTGTACCAGCCTTGGCGAGCTCGAATCACGTCGCCTCGTTTCACCGCGCGCGTCAAGTCGTAGTCAGCCGCGCCACGGTCGACAAGCTGGCGTTTCTGCGCAAGCCCGCCGAACTCTTCAACCAGCGCCCGCACATCTACCATGCGGCAAGCATCGTCGGTGCGCCCTGTTGGGAGGCTCCGCATCCGGTATTAGTGCACATCAGGTTCGCGCGACCGTTGTGGATGAGCCGCCCATCACGGAAATTCAGGAAAACGCGAAAGCCACTACAACCGGTGTGCGGAATCTAGCGGGGCGACGAGACCATCGCGCGCGAGTTTCCTGAATTTCCGTGAGGAGCTGCCGCACGGCACGGCACAGCACGGCACGGCACAGCGCTGGTCGCGTTGGCAGCGACAGCCGGTGCAGGCTCTGAGGGTTGCCCCAGAGCCCACCCCTGGGCTAGCAGCCGATGAGCTCCTGCGCGAGGTAGCCGCGCAGCTCCTCGATGGGCATCCGCTTCTGTTCCATCGTGTCGCGCTCACGGATCGTCACCGCGTTGTCGTCAAGCGAATCGAAGTCGATCGTGACACAGAACGGAGTGCCGATTTCGTCCTGACGACGGTAGCGACGGCCGATTGCACCAGCGTCGTCAAAGTCGACGTTCCAGTACTTGCGCAGGTCAGCGGCAACGCCACGTGCCATCGGCGAGAGGCGTTCGTTGCGCGACAGCGGCAACACAGCAACCTTCACCGGCGAGAGACGACGGTCGAGTCGCAGTACGGTGCGCTTGTCGACGCCACCCTTGGCGTTCGGCGCCTCATCTTCGGCATAGGCGTCAATGAGGAAGGCCATGAGGGCACGAGTGAGGCCAAACGCGGGCTCGATGACGTACGGGGTCCAGCGCTCATCCTTGGCTTGGTCGAAGTACGACAGGTCGGCACCGGATGCTTCGGAGTGCGTACGCAGATCGAAGTCGGTGCGGTTGGCGATACCCATGAGCTCGCCCCACTCGCTACCGGCGAAGCGGAAACGGTACTCAACATCCACCGTTCGCTTGGAATAGTGCGAGAGCTTCTCTTGAGCGTGCTCGTAGAAGCGCAAGTTTTCGGGGTTGATGCCCAGGTCGGTGTACCATTTCATGGATTCGTCGATCCAGGTCTGGTGCCACTCTTCGTCAGTTCCGGGCTCGACGAAGAATTCCATCTCCATCTGCTCGAACTCGCGCGTGCGGAAGATGAAGTTTCCGGGCGTGATCTCGTTACGGAACGACTTGCCGACCTGACCGATTCCGAAGGGCGGCTTCATGCGAGCAGCGCCCATGACGTTCGCGAAGTTGGTGAAAATACCTTGCGCAGTTTCGGGGCGCAGGTAGTGCATGCCCTCTTCGTTATCGACGGGACCGAGGTAGGTCTTCAGCAGACCGGAGAAGTTTTGCGGTTCGGTCCACGATCCGGGCTGACCGGTGTCAGGGTCACGGATGTCGGCAAGCCCGTTAGCGGGCGCGTGGCCGTGCTTCTCTTCGTAGGCTTCAAGAAGGTGGTCGGCACGGTAACGCTTGTGGGTGTGCAGCGATTCGACGAGCGGGTCGGAGAAGACCTCGACGTGCCCGGATGCTTCCCACACCTTGCGGGGCAGGATGACGGCCGAGTCGAGCCCGACAACGTCTTCGCGACCTTGAACGAAGGTCTGCCACCACTGCTTTTTGATGTTCTCTTTGAGAGCGGTTCCCAGTGGGCCGTAGTCCCATGCTGAGCGTGAACCGCCGTAGATCTCTCCCGATTGGAAGACGAAACCTCGGCGCTTGGCGAGGTTGATGACGGCGTCGAGGGGGTTAGGCGTAGCCACAGAAACTCCAATAGTCAGCCGAGCTGGATGCACGGTCGGCGGACGACCAGTTTAGCTAGACACGCAGCGCAGCGATAACCGCCGCGACGTCCTCTTCGGTATTCCAGAGGTGAAAAGCGGCGCGAAGGCGACCGGCGCGACCGGAAGCGGTGATTCCCGCGGCCGCGAGTTTGGCGAGGTCCGCTCCTGATTCATCCGGCCACGTCACGATGGCCTGGTTCTGGCGGTCGATTCCCAACTCGTCGCAGAGCAGGTTGGCGAGCCCAGTGCAGTGCTCCCAGACTTCCGCGATATCGAGGTCGGCGAACATCGCGATGGGGTGCTCGGCGCCGACCCAGGCCTGCCAGGCGGGCGAAACATCAAACCGGCGAGCATCCGCTGCAAGTTTCATGTCGGTGCCGTAGACGCTGCCCCACACGTCATCGCCGGCATACCAACCCGCTTGCACCGGGGTGATGTGCTCGGCGAAGTCCTCGGAGATGGTGAGGAACGCGACGCCGCGCGGCGAACATAGCCACTTGTAAGCGTGGCACACTGTTGCGTCGAATTGGGTGGCATCCACAGGGTGAACACCGGCGGCCTGCGTGATATCGCACAGGGTGCGGGCGCCGTGGCGCTTAGCGGCTGCCGTGATTGCCGCGCTATCGGCAACCTTGCCGTTGCAGGACTGGATGAGCGAGAAAGCGACGAGCGCGGTCGTGTCGCTAATCGCCGCAGCTAGTTCGGCGAGCGGCACGGCTCGCACCTCAAGACCAGGGTGTTGCAAGAACGGGTAGACGATCGACGTGAAGTCGGATTCGACGACGAGCACCTCGGAACCCGCAGGAAGCGAGCAAGCGATGAGCGACGCCATGACAGAGGTTTGCGAACCGATCGCTACCCGTGTGGCATCGATGCCGACGAGTCGCGCGTAGTGCCCACGGGTGCGCTCCACGATGTCGCCGTAGTTCATCGGGTTGCAAGTGGCTGTTGCCCACTGCCCCAGCTTCTCGGTCATTTCGGTGACGGCGGCGCACGTGGGAAGCCCCATGGTGGCAGCCGAGAGGTAGCCGCGGGTATTCGCGAAGCTGTCGATGGCGCTGGCCAGAGCTGGAGAGGTCATGTCTCTATGTTCGTGCTCCCCGATACATGCGACAAGAGCATGATTGGGATACAAAAGATCACGTTTAGTTATGCTTGAAAGATGGATACCACGCCAGACCTCCTCTCGTTGCGCATCGTGCGCGCAATTGCCGAGCACGGCACCATCAGTGAAGCCGCCCGCGTTCTCGGCTACAGCCAACCCGCCCTCAGTCAGCACCTCACTCGCGCCCAGTCGCGACTCGGGCTCGCGCTCGTTGTGCGTTCGGGCCGCGGCGTGCGGCTCACCGAAGCTGGTCGAGCCCTCGCCAGTCACGCCGTCACCGTGCTCAATGCCGTGGATGCCGCGAGCGCCGAGCTCGCAGAGCTTGCTGGCCTGTCGAGCGGAACGGTCCGCATCGCGGCCTTCCCGACTGCGTCGTCGACGCTTGTTCCGCGACTGATTCGTCAGTTGCGGCAGCAGCATCCGAATCTGACGGTGAATTATGTCGAGGCTGAGCCGCCTCAGGCTTTGCAGTTGTTGAGAGATGGGTCCGTCGATCTTGCCATCACTTTCTCCTACCCGGAGGATCGGGCCGACCCGCACCTGTCGACGGATGGCGGACACACGACGGTGCCGCTGTTTACCGAGCCGGTGGTGCTCGTGCTTCCCGACACTCACCCCCTAGCGAATGCCGACAGCGTGAGCTTGGCTGACCTGACAGATGATGCGTGGATTGCGGGCTGCGCTCTCTGTCGTGGTCACTTGCTTGCCCTGTGCAATATCGAGGGTTTCGCTCCGGAGATCGGGCTGGAGACCGATAACGCTCTAGCGGTACTGAGCTTTGTCTCACGCGGCCTCGGTGTGGCGCTTCTCCCCCAGTTGGCACTGTCGTCATTGACGCTGCCGGAGGGTGTGAGCATTCATGCCCCACAGCCGTCGAGCGAGCGCACCATTCAGTACGTGATTCAGCCGGGGGCTACAAGGATTCCTAGCGTAGCGACGACGATTGCGACCCTGACCGCGTTGGGCGGAGATGTCTGGGGACTCAAGGACTACCCGGAGAGAGAGCGCACCGCACGGTAGGCAGTGTCGATTTCGGCGGCGACCGTAGCGAGTTGATTTGCCGTGGTATCTGGACTGAGACTGAAGCGAACAGCGGTCTGGGCGACAGCATCGTCAATCCCGATTGCGGTGAGCACGTGGGAGACGTCATCGCTGCCCACAGCGCACGCTGAGCCTGCTGAACAGATGATGCCCGCACGGCCCAGTTCGAGCAGCAGGGATTCGCCGCTTGTACCCGGGAAGCAGAATGAGGCGTTGTTTGGTAGCCGCGTGGGCGTTATGGCAGAGCCCAGCGTGGCACGGTCGACGGCGTTGTCGATGGCGCTGTCGACGGTGGCTGCAGCCACCCACACTTCGCCAGGGTTCACCGCGACAACGGGCGGGCCCGTGACGATCGCGTCGGGAACCCGCGCCACAACATCAGCGGCAAAGCCATCTCGAAGCCGGGCAATGTTGTGCGCACGCTCAGCGCGTCCCGTCTCAGCCAGTACAAGTGCGTGCGCGAACCCCACGGCCCCCGCAACGTTTTCGGTGCCGGAACGCTTTCCGCGCTCTTGTCCACCGCCGTGCAGCACTGGTTCGATACTGCGCCGGCCTTTGACCATCAGCACACCAATACCTTTGGGCGCGCCGAGCTTGTGCCCGGAGAGACTGAGCGCATCGACGCCGAGCTCCGCAACGTCGAGAGGGAGCCAGCCTGCAGCTTGCACGGCATCCGTGTGCAGTGGCACCCCCTGCGACCGGCAGAGCTCTGCAAGAGCAGCAATGGGCTGAACTGCACCGATCTCATTATTGGCGTACATCACGGTGCAGAGTGTCGTATCGGGGCGCAGCGCATCCCGAGCTTCATCAAGGTCGATGAGACCATGAGCATCCACGGGCAGAACTGTGACCTCGAAACCGTGAATGCGGACGAGGTAGTCAACGGATTCCAGCACTGCCTCGTGCTCGATTGCACTCGTGACAATGTGACGGCCGCGTGGGTTAGCGAGCGCAAGCCCCTTGATGGCGAGGTTGTCTGACTCCGTGCCGCCCGACGTGAAGATGACATCGGATGCCCGACAGCCGAGCGAGGCGGCGACACTGGTTCGTGCGGCATCCAGAGCGCGCTTCGCGGACTCCCCCAGTTCGTGATGACTTGACGGGTTGCCGAAGTCGCCCGTCAGCAGTGGCCACATCGCTTCGAGCACTTCACGGCGCACAGGTGTCGTTGCTGCTGAATCGAGAAAAATCATCAGACTGCTGCGCTCACCGCAATGTCGAGACCGAGATCGAGCGAACGAACACTGTGCGTAAGGGCCCCGACCGAGATGACATCCACGCCCGTTGCCGCAATGGCCGCAATTGTCTCGAGGTTCACCCCGCCGCTGGCTTCGACAATCGCGCGCCCAGCCACGAGCTCAACGCCCGCGCGCAGATCGTCGAGCGAGAAATTGTCGAGCATGATGGTATCCACGCCAGCGGAGACGACAGTCTCAACCTGGTCGAGTCGGTCAACCTCGACCTCGAGGTGAGTGGTGTGACCGATCCGGGTTCGAGCGAGACGAATAGCCTCTCCGAGTTCGATCCCGGATGCCGCAAGAACCGCCAGGTGGTTGTCTTTCGCCATCACAGCATCCGAGAGACTGAACCGGTGATTGTGACCGCCACCTGAACGCACAGCGTGACGTTCCAGAGCGCGCAGTCCCGGCGTCGTCTTGCGGGTATCGACAACCCGTGCGTGCGTGCCCGCGACTTGAGCGACGTAGGCTGCCGTCTGCGTCGCGATCCCTGACATCCGCTGGGTGAGGTTGAGAGCAATACGTTCGGCGCGCAGTACGGCGCGCGCATTGCCCGAGACGGTTGCGAGCCGCTGGCCTGCCGTGAAGGAGTCGCCATCGCTGGCGTGCAGAGTGACCTCGGCCTGGGCATCCACGAGCTGGAAGGTGCGAGCGAACACCTCGAGGCCGCTGACCACTCCCGCTTCGCGCGCATTGAGCACTGCAGTAGCGGTGGCATCCTCGGGCACGAAAGCCTCACTAGTGACATCGCCCCACGGTGCATCCTCGGCGAGAGCCATCAGGATGACGTTGTCTACAAGTTGTTGGTTCATCGACGGGCCGTCTCTGCTTGGTCTTCTGCTGGAATGAAGTCGCCCGCGACGTTCACTGCAGCCCAGCGCGTGGAGAATGCGAGCTCTTCGCGCGTTTCGGGAAAGTCGGTGCGTTCGTGGGCGCCACGAGATTCTTTGCGGCGGAGTGCCGCCACCACGACGAGGCGAGCCAGGTCAAGCAGGTTGGCATTCTCAGCACCTTCGACAGTGTCGTTCTCCGAATGCCAGCTCGCGAGAATCGCGGCTGCTTCTTCGAGCCGAGCGGCGTCACGCTCAAGGCCGACATGACTCCACATGAGCTCGCGCAACTGGTCACGAGTGAATGACTCTTTGCCCGTGATCTCGAACTGTGGCTCAAGCGCGTCAACTTCGATGGCACGCTGAGGCTCGTTGAGAGCATCCGCGGCACGCCACGCGAACACTAAGGACTCGAGGAGCGAGTTCGACGCGAGACGATTGGCTCCGTGCACTCCAGTGCAGGATGCCTCACCCACGGCATACAGACCACTCACGCTCGTACGGCCAGAGATGTCGGTGCGGATGCCGCCCATCCAGTAGTGCGCGGCAGGCGTCACCGGAATCGGTTCAGTGCCCCAGTCGAAGCCGTGCTGCTCACAGACGGCTGAGATGCCGGGGAACCGAGCGGCGAGAAACTCGGAGCCCAGTGCTGTTGCATCCAGCATGATCGGTCGCCCGCCCTGCTTTTCCATGGCGCGGGCGATGCCGCGAGCGACGACATCGCGCGGGGCGAGTTCGCCGTCGGGGTGAACATCGAACATGAAGCGCTTGCCGTGCTCATCGAGCAAGGTTGCACCTTCGCCGCGAACGGCTTCGGAGACGAGAGGGTTGCCCGGCACGGCCAGAGACGTCGGGTGGAACTGGAAGAACTCAACATCGGCCAGTGCCGCGCCGGCGCGGTACGCCGCGGCGACACCATCGCCCGTCGTGACAAAGGGGTTCGTCGTGTGCTTGTAGAGCTGACCTGCCCCTCCGCTTGCGATCACGACAATGTCACCGTCAATGACGCGTGAGCGGCCATCCGGAGCGATGACATCGATGCCGGTCACTCGCGGCTTGCCATCGGCACCCGTCTCCGTCACCAGATCACGCATGAACGTGTAGGCATAGGTTTCGACGGCTAAGGCTCGAACTGCCCGCAAGAGCGCGACTTCGATTGCCAGACCTGTCGCGTCTCCGCCGGCATGGATCACTCGACGCGATGAGTGCGCCGCCTCATGTCCGCGCGCGAGCTCACCGTTGGCAATACGGTCGAATTCCACGCCGAGCGCAATAAGTTCTTTAACGCGCAGCGGGCCCTCACTGCACAACACTTCAACGGCATCCCGCTCGCACAGTCCTGCGCCGGCGATCATCGTGTCCGACACGTGACTGGCCACCGTGTCATCCGGGAATAGCACCGCAGCAATACCGCCCTGCGCATATTTGGTGTTGCTCTCCGCGAGCTCCGCCTTCGTGACGAGAACCACCTCGTGGTGAGCACTCGCACGATACGCGGTAATGAGCCCCGCGATCCCGGTGCCCACAACAATGACCCGTGCCACGATTACGCTTCTTTCGTCGCGACCGGAGGCTTCGCGGCGAGCATCCGCTCCAGGGCCACACGTGCAGGCGCTGCCACATCGTCCGCAACAGAGATTTGGTTGAGAACCTCACCCCGCACGAGACCCTCAAGCACCCACGCGAGATAGCCGGGGTGGATGCGGTACATCGTCGAACATGGGCACACGACAGGGTCGAGGCAGAAAATGTTGTGCTGCGGGTACTCGGCAGCAAGGCGGTTGACCATGTTGATCTCTGTGCCGATCGCGAACGTTGTCGGTTCGGTTGCGGCAGCAACGGCCTTCTGGATGTAGTCGGTCGAACCAGCCTCGTCGGCGGCATCCACAACAGGCATCGGACACTCGGGATGCACGATCACGCGAACACCGGGGTGCGCAGCGCGGGCCTTCTCGATCTGGCCGACGTTGAAGCGCTTGTGCACACTGCAGAACCCGTGCCACAGCACAACTTTTGCCTCGTTGAGTGTCTCAGCGTCGTTACCGCCGAGTGGCTTGTTCGGGTTCCACATCGGCATGAGATCGGTCGAGATACCCATCGCCTTCGCGGTGTTGCGCCCCAAGTGCTGATCCGGAAAGAACAAGACGCGCTGACCGCGCTCATACGCCCACTCCAGAACGGTGGCAGCGTTTGAACTCGTGCACACGATGCCGCCATTACGACCGCAAAAACCCTTGAGCGCAGCAGACGAGTTCATATACGTCACCGGGATGATCGGCACACGGCCATCGGCATCCGGCTCGGTTCCGTAAATTTCGGTGAGTTGCTCCCAGCACTCCTCAACCGAGTCGATGTCGGCCATGTCAGCCATCGAACAACCCGCAGCGAGGTTCGGCAAAATGACAGCCTGGTTCGACTTCGCGAGGATGTCTGCGGTCTCGGCCATGAAGTGCACACCGCAGAACACAATCGCCTCGGCGTTGGGCACGGTCTGCGCCGCGTTCGCGAGCTGGAACGAATCGCCGAGGAAGTCGGCGTGCTGCACGACCTCGTCACGCTGATAGAAGTGGCCGAGCACAACCGCACGGTCGCCCAGCGTGGCCTTCGCCGCGATAATGCGAGCATGCAGGTCTTCATTTGACGCCTGCTGGTATTCGACCGGCAACTGCCCCTGTCGTGGCGCGCCAGTCGGAATGACATCGCCCATGGATGCTCCGGGGCCGTAACTCGGAACGCCGAGGTCAAAAGTCCACGGACCATCAGCCAATTCAGGAGCGCAGGTTTCCCCGTCGCCCGTCTTCGTGATGCGCTGAATAGTCGAATCAATGGATGACACGAGTGCTCCCTGTCTTTAGATGGCCGAGCGGGCCGTTGTCGACGAGCTCAACGCCATCGTCATAGCGGTACAGCCTCGGAGGCCGGTGACGCCCTCCCGAGACAACGTGATCAGTGGGAACCAGCGAACCTGAATTCTCAATCTGACGACGAAAATTGGCGGGATCGAGTTGCTTTTGCAGCACGGCCTCATGCACGATGCGAAGCTCGCTCAAGGTGAAAGTCTCCCCCAAGAATGCTCGCGCGATGCGCGAGTACTCCATCTTGGTGCGCAGGCGCCACAGGGCGTAGTCGATGATGACGTTGTGGTCGAAAGCAAGCTGGGGAAGGTCATCGGCGGGGAACCAGCGAACGTTCTCGCCCTCGGTTGCACGATCAGCTTCTTCTTGGCGAACGAGCGCCCAATAAACCACCGACACGGCGCGCCCACCGATTGAACGCTCAACGTCACCAAAGGCGTAGAGCTGCTCAAGATAGGCCGGCTCTAGGGCTGTGGTCTCGAGAAGGTTGCGGGCGGCAGCATCCGCGAGGCTCTCATCGTTGCCGACCCAGCCACCGGGCAGGGCCCACTGGCGGGCGTAAGGTTCACGGGTGCGACGCACCAGAGGAATCCAGAGCGCGCTCTGGCCAGACTCAGGGATAGGACGTAGCGCGAAAATCACGGTGGAAACCGCAAGCGAGATTGCTTGTTCACTCTGTTTCATCGCCACTCCCTTCAGTAAGAGTCATGCTGACCTGAACACAGAATACACCTTAAAGTCACCATGACCAAAAGGGCTCCGAGAACCTCCCGCCGACCACACAGAACCAGCACAGCTGGGGCGGATTGCGAGCAGACTAACCGCTCTGGCCCGCGGGCCATCGGGCGGTCTAGTTACACGCTGCCACTTGTTGGTGCGTCGACGGCCCCGCCGAACCGACGAGAACGACTCGCATAAATCCGAATCGCTTCCCACAGGTCTTCACGAGTAAAATCGGGCCACAACGTGTCAAGAAAGACCATCTCGGCGTAGGCACTCTGCCACGGCATGAAGTTGCTCATCCGCTGCTCCCCCGACGACCGAACAAACAGGTCGACATCAGGCAATTGTGGCTGATACAAGCGCTTCTGAATGAGCTTCTCCGAGACAGCGGAGGGCTTCAGCCTGCCAGCCGCGACATCATCGGCAATCGAACGCACGGCATCCGCGATTTCGTTGCGGCCACCATAATTGACACACATCGTAAGCGTCAGCGTGCTGTTCTTCTCAGTCAACTTCTCGGCGAACTGCAACTCCTTGATCACCGAAGTCCACAGGCGTGGGCGTCGCCCCGCCCAGCGGACACGCACACCCCACTCATTCAGCTGATCGCGGCGGCGGTGAAGAACATCCCGATTGAAGCCCATGAGAAACCGAACCTCTTCAGGCGAACGACTCCAATTTTCAGTCGAGAATGCATACACACTGATGTGTTTCACCCCGATCTGGATCGCGCCAGCCACAACATCGAGCAGGCTCGCCTCCCCCGCTTTGTGACCTTCCACTCGCGTGAGACCACGCGCGTTCGCCCAGCGACCATTGCCGTCCATGACGAGCGCGATGTGCTCAGGCACCGACGCCTTCGGCAGCGCGGGAGGATGGATACCGGTCCAGTCCAGAGGACGAAATTCCACGGCATCTTTGTGAGTTTTTGCTACGCGGCTCATGCGCTCCGATCCACATGCTGAATAGAGCGAAGACTGCGCTCTAAATGAAACTGGGCATACGCGGCTACGATGCCGCTGGCCTGCGAACGCGAACGCTCATCGGCAGCCTCGGCGACATCCCACTGACCAGCGAGCAGCGCGCCAAGCAGCTCAAGAGTCTCGGGGCTGAGCCGTGGCGAACCGGGCGGGGCAACCTCATCGGCAACGACACCACCCATTTGCGCGACAAAGACCGAGTGCGGCCCAGGAGCACCCGTCACCGCGCAGTCAACGAAACTGGGGGCCCAACCCGCGATCGACAGACTCCGCAGTAAATAGGAGTCGAGGGTGAGGCTCGGGTTGTGCTCGCGCCGCGACAGGGACCTCAGCGCGCCAACCAGCAACAAATATTGCTGGAGAGAGCCGTCGTCATCCGTCACTTTGTCTGCCGTCTCCACCATGACGCTCGCAGCTGTGTAGCTGGCGTAGTCGGCGGTGATATCTGAGCCGTAGGAGCCTAAGGACTCAGCCTGCTGGATGATGTCGAGACTGCGACCGATATAACACTGGATATCGGCGACCATGAAGGGCTCCAATCGCGAGCCAAACTTGGAGGCTGTGCGACGCACCCCCTTGGCTACCGCTCGGATCTTGCCGTGCTCTCGCGACAGCATCGTGACAATGCGGTCTGCTTCGCCCAGCTTGTGGGTGCGTAGCACGACGGCTTCATCACGATAGGTAGGCACCCCACAAGTATCCTCCGCTTGCCGCAAGTTTGCTGAGCGACGACCCGTGCCGCCCCTTCGGAAACTCAGGAAATCTGACTCCTCCGCCCGACGAATTACGTACACGACGCGGACTCAACCACCAGCTCTGCGCAGATTTCCTGAATTTCCAGAAGTGCGGGCCAGACGTACGGACCAAAAGTGCGGGCCAAAAGTGCGGGCCGGAAGAGCGCGCATCAAGAAGTGCGCGCTCAAAGACAAACGCCCCACAGCACAGGGCTGTGGGGCGTTTGCAACAACCGAAACTAGCCAGCGACCAGTTCAGATTCGGGAGCATTCTGGTTTGCGCGAACCCAACGGTTGACCGCTGAGACGATCGCCTTGAGAGATGCACGCGAGATATCCCCGTCGATGCCGACGCCCCACAGGCGTTGCCCGTTGATATCGAGCTCGACGTAGGCAGCTGCTTGCGCGTTACTTCCTGCGCTCATAGTGTGCTCGACGTAGTCGTAGAGCTTCACTTCGATACCTTGGCCCCGCACAGACAGCATGCCCAGGAACGCGTCGATCGGCCCGTTTCCCACGTGGCTGGTGTCCACCTCAGCATCATCGACGCGGAGTCGCGCTTCGAGAGTTACTTCACCATCATTGGCGCTTGTCGTACGGGTCGCGAGAAGCTCGTAGCGGCCCCATTTCTGATCGGCGTGCTCTGCGGATGCCGGCAGGTACTCATCCTGGAACGAGGTCCAGATTTGTTCGCTCGAAACCTCGCCACCTTCGGAGTCGGTCTTCGACTGGACGACCCCGCTGAACTCGATCTGCAGCTTGCGAGGCAGGTCGAGGTTGTGGTCGGTCTTGAGCAGGTAGGCGACACCGCCCTTGCCCGATTGCGAGTTGACGCGCACGACCGCCTCGTAGCCGCGACCGACATCCTTGGGATCGATGGGCAGGTAGGGAACAGCCCAGACCAGATCGTTGACGTGCTTGCCTTCGCGTTCGGCTTGAGCCGCCATCGACTCGAAGCCCTTCTTGATGGCGTCTTGGTGCGATCCGCTGAATGCCGTGTAAACGAGGTCGCCGGCCCAGGGGCTGCGCTCGTGCACTTTCAACTGGTTGCAGTGCTCTGCGGTGCGACGAATTTCGTCGAGGTCGCTGAAGTCGATCTGCGGATCAATCCCCTGTGTGAAGAGGTTGAGGCCCAGAGCAACGAGGTCGACGTTTCCGGTGCGCTCACCGTTTCCGAACAGGCACCCCTCGATGCGGTCGGCACCGGCCATGTAGCCGAGCTCCGCCGCAGCGATTCCGGTTCCGCGGTCATTGTGCGGGTGCAGCGAGATGATGACGTTCTCGCGATGGTTCACGTGTCGCGACATCCACTCGATGGAGTCGGCGTACACGTTGGGGGTTGCCATTTCAACGGTGGCGGGCAGGTTCAGGATGACCTTGCGCTCCGGCGTGGGTTCGAAGACTTCGAGCACCTGGTTGCAGATATCGACCGCAAATTCGAGCTCGGTGCCGGTGTAGCTTTCCGGCGAGTACTCGTAGTACACCTCGGTTCCCGGGACCATCGCCTCGGATGCTCTACAGATTCGAGCGCCATTGAGGGCGATATCGATGATGCCCTGCTTGTCTTTGCGGAAGACGACATCGCGCTGCAGCACGCTCGTCGAGTTGTACAGATGAACGATCGCTTGCTTCGCGCCCTTGATCGACTCGTAGGTGCGCACGATGAGCTCTTCGCGGGCCTGAGTGAGCACCTGAATCGTGACGTCGTCCGGGATTGCGTTCGTCTCAATGAGCGAGCGAACGAAGTCAAAGTCGGTCTGACTCGCCGAGGGGAAGCCCACCTCGATCTCTTTGTAGCCCATTTTGACGAGCAGATCGAACATGATCCGCTTGCGTTCGGGACTCATCGGGTCGATCAGTGCCTGGTTGCCATCGCGAAGGTCAACGGCGCACCATCGCGGTGCTGTCGTGATTCGCTTCGACGGCCACGTGCGGTCCGGCAGATCAACAGAAATGATCTCGTGAAACGGACGGTACTTGTGGATCGGCATCGGGGATGCGGATTGATTGTTTTTCATGTGAAGCTCCTGCTGTTCTCAGGCCTTGTGGGCCACTCATAACGGATTGGTCAGCCAATGACAAACTCCGCGACGAGTGAGGCCTGGATTAGGACTCGTCGCGGCAGCTAAGGAGGAGCAAACCGAAGAACACGGATTCAGACTAGCACTGTGCAGCACTTCGCCGTCCAGTCGTCGACTAACACGCCTCACGACCCCGCCACAGGTGAAGGGCGGGGCCGTGCAATCGGGCGCGATTAGTCGACGGCGAGAGCTTCCACGGGCGTAATACGGGTCACTCGGCGAGCGGGTGCGATTGCCGCGGTCAAGGCGAGACCACCCGCAAGGAGCACTGTCGCGACGAGGATCCACCACGGGATGACCGGAAGCACGAACACGGCTGAACCCGATGTCGAGCCGAGCAGAGACTGAGCGCCCGCCCAGCCATAGAAGGTGCCCAGGATCAACCCCACTAGGCTCGCCGCGATCGTCAGTTGCGCGCTCTCCACACGGATCATTGCCCGTAACTGTGTGGCCGTGAATCCGAGAGCTCGCAGCAGCCCCAACTCGCGAGTTCGCTGCACAATGCTCAACGACAGGGTGTTGACGAGGCCTACGGCCGCAATAATCGCGCTGAATCCAATCAGGATCGAGAAAGTGCTCGACAACGCAGAGAGAGTCTCGGCGGCACCGTCGGAATCACCATAAGCCGGTGAGATCATGATTAGGTATCGAAAGCTCTCTGTGGCGACTGCAAACATCGTGATCAGGGTGACTCCGATGACGAGTCCCAACGTGATGCGCGTGCTGCGTTCTGGGTAGCGGAGTGCATTTTTCGCAGCGAGCTCCCCCGACGCTCCGCGGCCGATGAACGAACCAACTGCACGCAATACACGGGGCATAACAAACTGCGCACCAAGAATAAAGCCCGTGAATGAGATCACTCCACCGACGAGTGAGATGAGCATCCCTTCTTGAGTCACTAGCCCAACGAGCATGCCGAGCACCACGATTCCCAGACCCACCCCACACAGGAGAGTTGCCACTACAACTCGTCGCAAAGCGGATTTTCCCGAGCGACTGAGCGAATCTACGGATGCTCCTAGCGCTTGCATTGGGGTAACGGTCAGCACCCGTCGCGATCCGATCCACGCCGCGAGCCACGTAGTGAGAACTACACCAACGATCGGGAGAATGGCGATGACATCAAAGAAGCTGTACGGGATTGCAGGCAGCACACCTGTGGACTGTGCGAACTGGAAAATCGCAAAAGCGGTTAGCGCGCCAACGATGGCGCCAATCACCGCACCGATCGCGCCGACAGCAAGACCTTCGCGTGCAACTTGCACTCTCTGACTACGCGCACTGCCCCCGATCAGTCGCACGAGCGCAATCGTGCGCGTGCGCCCCGCTATCACGGTGGCGAACGTATTCGCGGTGACTAGAGACCCTACGTAGACCGAGATAACAATAAAAACGGAGGCCAACACGCTTAAGGCCGCCTGAAACCCCGCCCGCTGCCCGAACTCTTCGTTCAACGTGAGCGAAGCTGCAAGGTTGTTGGTGAGCTGCAATAGAGCGACGCCGAAGGCACTACTCAAGGCTGCTACGAGGATGCTGGAGGCGTGATCGCGAAGATTCAGCAACCTCACGATGCCGTCTCCATCTCCAGCATGAACCGGCTGATGTCGGACGCGCTTGATCGGCCACGGTCATCCACGACGCGTCCGTCTGCCAAGAAAATGATGCGATCGGCATAGCTCGCAGCGATCGGGTCGTGGGTGACCATCGCGATACTTTGACCGAATTCTGAGCTTGCAGCTGCCAGGAGCGAGAGCACTTCACGACTCGTGCGGGAGTCGAGATTTCCGGTTGGCTCATCAGCAAATACGAGTTCCGGGCGCGAGCCGAGTGCCCGAGCAATCGCGACTCGTTGCTGTTGTCCTCCCGAGAGCTCATGCGGGCGATGGCTTAGGCGTTCGCGCAACCCCAAGGAGTCGACCAATTGTTCGATCCAGCCACGCTCCGTCGTTGACGGAGACCTTTCATCGAGCTGAAACGGAAGCAAGATATTTTGCTCGATATCGAGAGTGGGTACGAGGTTGAATGCCTGAAAAACGAACCCCACACGCCGACGCCGAAGCATCGTCAACTCGGTGTCGTCAAGATCAGTTATATCTGTCGATCGAAGCCACACTCGTCCAGAAGTCGCCGTGTCGAGGCCTGCGAGAATGTGCATGAGTGTCGATTTGCCGGAACCGCTCGGCCCCATGATTGCTGTGAATTCCCCGGCACGGATGCCCAGCGAAACGTCACTCAGTGCTGTCACTTGTGTTGAGCCTGAGCCATACGATTTTGAGAGGTTTTCGACCCGAGCAATGATCTCGGATCTCCCGCTTGAATTGTCCATACGTCAAGCTTGTCGCGGTCATACCGCGAGCGAATCAGCCTGCGGTGTCGACCGCGTCATCCTTGAGGATGACTTAGGCGAGCCCATTCTCATAGGCGTAGACGACAAGCTGAACTCGGTCGCGCAGCCCGAGCTTCGTCAGCACTCGACTGACGTGAGTCTTGACTGTCGCTTCACTCAAGAATTCTGCTTTCGCGATCTCGGCGTTACTGAGGCCACGCGCCGCCAGCACGAAGATCTCGCGCTCTCGTGCGGTAAGTGTTTCGAAGGAGTCCGGCTGCGCTCGGGGAGCACTGCCAAAGTGTTCGAAGAGTTCCCGGGTCGCGGCGGCGGCAATAACGCTTGTGCCCGAATGTACCGTCCTAATCGCAGCGAGTAAGAACTCGGGGTCAGCATCTTTCAACACAAAGCCGCTCGCGCCAGCCCGAATCGCGCGCGCGGCGGCCTCGTCTAAGTCGAACGTCGTCAGCACGATAACGCGGGGAAGCTGAGCATCCCTTCCCGCAAGAATCGCTCGCGTTGCCTCGATGCCATCCATCACGGGCATCCGAAGATCCATCAGCACAACATCGGGCCGCGTTTCAGCAACCATGCTGATCGCTTCAGCACCATCGCCGGCTTCCCCAACACACTCAAGGTCAGCCTGGGAGGAGACGAGCATCCGGATGCCCGCACGAAACAGTGCTTGATCGTCGACAAGGGCGACGCGGATGACGCTCATCGAGCCACGGGCATCGCGACGACGACTTCAAAGTGGCTGCCCTGATCTCGTATGGTCAAATCTGCCCCCGTCAATTGCGCTCTTTCTCGCATCCCCACAAGGCCATGCCCCACCTGTGGTTGCGGGCTTTCGTGAGCACTCGCACCATGAGATTTGTAGTCGTTAGTCACCGACATTGTGACGATGCCCTCTCCCCAATCTATTACCAGAGCCGCGGGCTGAGAAGTATCACCGTGTCGGAGCGCATTGGTCAGAGCTTCTTGAACGATTCGATAAAGTGCGATCTGTTGGCCCGCAGGGACGATGAGAGAACTGCCGGTTTCAGTGACGACGACATCGAGCCCCGCCGAACGAATCTGTTCGACCAGGGACGTGATGTCGGCGAGCCCAGGCTGTGGCCCCGCTATTTGACTGTGCCGCAGTTGGCCCAACAGCAATCGAACATCAGTGAGCGCTTCGCGAGCGGTTCCAGAAATTGTGGACAGGGCGCGTTCGGCGGAGGCAGGGTCGGCCGCCGAGGCATAACGCGCACCGTCCGCTTGCGCGATCACTACCGCAAGTGAATGCGCCACGACATCGTGCATATCTCTTGCGATCTGGTTTCGTTCATGCTCGATCGCGGCAATCTGCTCAGCAACTACCCTGCCGCGCTTGTTTTCTCGAGAGATCGCTTGGGTTCGAGCAAGCAGCCCCGCAGTCCAACTCAGACAGAGAAGTGCGAGCATCCCTCCCAGAATGACCGCAAACAAGAAGATGCTGTCTGAGGACGGCGAAACCTCAAGCGCGCCCCACCCACTCTTCAGAGACGGAATCCAAGTGACAACGACGAGATAAGTCGCGCCGAGCAGAGAGCCAACCACGGCCGAAACTAGGCCTATTATCTGGACCCTGCGTGAACCAAACCGCGCCGTGGAGAAGAGCACCACGAGAATAGCCAAGTTGGCCGCGTCGACCGGCACGAGAAAAGCCATTTGTGTGAGCGCAGCGACCCACGACACAGCTAGGGCGATCGCGGGGCTGAGTCGCCACAGAGCGAGCCCAATTCCCAACGCGATCACCACGAACCACAGGGGCACAACGTCGATGCCGATGAGCATGCGCAGGGCAGTGACGACAATCGCAATGCTCGCGTCAACGATGAGAGCACCGCGCGAAAGTGTGCGGATCATGACAGCAACGCTACGCGGCTGGGAGACCGAAACGCTCGAAATACCCACGATCGGCAACCAGAATCATCCTTGCGATGTACACGAGGATGGGCGCCGGGCGTTAAAAGCCGAGACGTCCCAGCTGCTTCGAGTCTCGCTGCCATTCCTTAGCGACCTTCACGCGAAGCGAGAGAAATATTTGCTTCCCGACAAGCTTCTCAATCTCGGCCCGAGCACGAGCGCCCACATCCTGCAGGCGTTCGCCTCCCTTGCCGATAATGATGCCTTTTTGGCTATCGCGCTCGACGAAAATGTTCGCAAACACTTCGAGGAGATTTTTATCTTCGCGCTCAATCATGTCGTCAATCGTGACTGCAATCGAATGCGGCAGTTCGTCCATGACGCCTTCGAGCGCAGCTTCGCGGATAAGTTCTGCCACTCGCGACTCTGTCGACTCGTCGGTGACAGCGTCGTCTGGATACAGCGCGTGTGACACCGGCATGAGCTTCACGAGTTCCGTCGAAAGAATGTCGAGTTGGATATCGTCGAATGACGAGATCGGAATGATCTCGTCCCAATCGCGTAGTTCGGCCACTGCTTTGAGCTGTTCCGCGACGCCCGGGCGCGACGAGGCATCGATCTTCGTCACAATCGCTACCTTCTTGGCTCGAGGAAAAGCATCCAACTGCTCATTGATGTAGCGGTCGCCAGGGCCGATCTTTTCGTTGGCCGGAATGCAGAGGCCAATGACGTCGACCTCGCCCAAAGTGTCTTGCACGATCGAGTTGAGTCGTTCACCGAGCAGAGTGCGCGGACGGTGCATACCCGGCGTGTCGACAATGATGAGCTGTCCGTCTTTGCGATGCACGAGCCCACGGATGGCGCGGCGAGTCGTTTGCGGCTTCGACGACGTAATCGCAACCTTCTCCCCCACAAGCGCGTTGGTCAGCGTGGATTTTCCCACGTTGGGGCGACCAACAAAGGTCACGAACCCTGCTCTGAATTCACTGGTCTCAGTCACTGGGATTCACCGTTTTCTTGTTCATTCGCGCGTAAGTCGTTCTGGTCTGCGAGCCACGGGTCACGTCCCACCAGCACAGTGCTGATGCGTTTGCGACGACCTTCGGTACGTTCTGCTGTGAGCACGAGGCCCGAGTAATGGGCGACCGCGCCGCTTTCGGGCAGTCGTCCCAGGGTCTTCATAATGAGTCCACCGACGGAGTCGACTTCGTCATCGTCAAGCTCAAGGCCGAAGAGGTCGCCAAGTTCGTCGATAGGAAGGCGAGCGCTCACTCGGAACGATCCATCTTTCAATTCTTCGAACTCAGCAACTTCACGATCGTACTCGTCGGAAATATCTCCGACGAGTTCTTCGATGAGGTCTTCTAGCGAGACTAGTCCTGCGATACCGCCATATTCGTCAACCACCATCGCAAGGTGGTTCGATTCGAGTTGCATCTGGCGCAGGAGACTGTCTGCCCGCTGCGATTCGGGCACGAACAGCGCGGGCCGGGCAAGAGCTTGGGTCGTCAGTTTGTCTGCTTCGGCCGGCTGTTCGTAGACGACACGAGCGATGTCACGCAGGTACAGAACGCCCATCACCTGATCGATGTCATCACCAATTACGGGCACGCGAGAAACGCCGCGGCTCAAGAAGAGCCCCATGGCAGCACTTGCTGTGACATCCGCTTCGACCGTCACCATGTCGGTACGTGGAATCATTACCTCGCGGATCACGGTGCTATTGAAGTCGAAAATAGAGTGGATGAGGTCACGATCGTCTTGATCGAGAACCTCATGTTCGGTGGCCTCGTCGACCATGCTCAGCAGTTGCTCTTCGCTTGAGAATGTTGCGGTGCGAGGGCGACCCGGCGTTACGCGGTTGCCGATTGCAACGAGCGCATCAGCAATCGGACCCAAAATTACGCGGATGCCGCGAATGAGCCGCGCCGAGACCTGCAGCACCTTGCGCGAGTGAGCTCGACCGACGCTTCGAGGGCTTGAGCCGACGAGTACGAACGATGCTCCCGTCATGATCAACGCGCTGAGCAGCAGCACCAGCCACCACTGTTCAAAAGTGGAGGCAAAGACCAGGGTCACGAGAACAGCCGCAGTCGTCTCCACGACGATTCGCATGAAGTTGAGCGCGTTGATGTGGGCGCCCGTGTCGTGCGAAATCGCGAGGATTGACTTCTTCGCGCGGCTGCGGCCTGCAAGTTCGACAAGGTCGCTGCGGCTCAGCACTGTGAGCGCTGAATCAGCGGCAGCGAGCAGTCCACCGAGCGAGACCAAAAGGACCGCAACGGTGATAAAAATACCGATCAGCATGACCGGCTACTTACTTCGCTCTGCCAGAGCGAACCCCAACAGAATTTCGCGTTGGAGGCCAAACATCTCTTTTTCTTCATCAGGCTCGGCGTGGTCGAAGCCAAGCAAGTGGAGCAGACCGTGGGTTGTCAGCAGCAGCATTTCGTCAAGAGGCGTATGCCCGGCCGTCCCGGCTTGTGAAATCGCAACTTGAGGGCACACGACGATATCGCCGAGCAAGCCGGCTGGAGTCTGGCGGTCTTCAGTGCCAGGGCGCAGCTCATCCATCGGGAAGCTCAAGACATCGGTCGGGCCCGGCTCATCCATCCACTGCACGTGAAGCTGCTCCATGGCTGCCTCATCGACGAAGACGATGCCCAGTTCGGCATCCGGATGCACGTGAAGCTGGTCAAGGGCGAAGGTGCACAGTCGCTGGAAGGCGTGCTCGTCAACTTCTAAGGCTGACTCGTTGTTGATCTCAATCGACACGCTAGCGCCTCTCGTGATTGCGGTTGCGCTTGGGCGGCCGATTATTGCGGTTGTAGTCATCACGCTGCTTTTCGGCATCGTAGGTTGTGTAGGCGTCTACGATTTGGCCGACGAGGCTGTGCCGGACCACATCTGCGCTCGATAGCTCAGCAAAGTAGATGTCGTCGATCTCACGCAAGACTTTGGAGACGAGCTTGAGCCCGCTCGCGCCTTCAGGAAGATCCACCTGAGTGATGTCGCCGGTGATGACCATCTTGGAGTCGAAGCCGAGACGTGTGAGGAACATTTTCATCTGCTCCGGCGTGGTGTTTTGCGCTTCGTCGAGCACGACGAAGGAGTTGTTCAAGGTGCGGCCGCGCATGTATGCCAGTGGCGCAACCTCGACGGTGCCTGCGGCGAGCAATTTAGGCACGAGCTCGGGATCCATCATGTCGTTGAGAGCATCGTAGAGCGGACGCAGGTATGGGTCGATTTTGTCCGTGAGGGAACCGGGCAAGAAGCCGAGCCGTTCCCCCGCTTCGATTGCCGGACGGCTCAGGATGATGCGATCAACCTCTTTGCGCTGCAACGCTTGCACAGCTTTCGCCATCGCCAGATAAGTCTTTCCGGTGCCGGCGGGACCGATACCGAAGACGATGGTGTTGTTGTCCATCGCATCGACGTATTGTGCCTGACCGAGTGTCTTGGCGCGGATGGCTTTGCCCCGTGCCGTCAGAATAGTTTCGCCGAGCAACTGCTTGGGGCTGCCTTGATTGCCGCGCAAGATCTTCGCGGAAGAATCGACTTCGATCTCCCCCAAATCGTGTCCACCACGCACCATCGTCACAAGTTCGTCGACGAGTTCCTTTGCTGCCTCGATCGACGAAGGCTCACCACTCAGGGTGATCTCATTGCCCCGAACATGCATTTCTACATCCGGAAACTTGCTTTCGACGACTTTCAGCAGCCGATCGTGCGGGCCAAGTAGTCGCACCATGGCGACACCGTCTACTTCAATCGAGACGCTCTCGCGCGCTACCGAACCTGCGAACTCAGAGTCACTAGTGACCAAGGGTGCCTTCCTCGAGGTTTCCGCCGAGCACATGAGCGTGCACGTGGAAAACAGTTTGACCAGCGTTTTCGCCGGTGTTGAAAATCAGTCTGTACTGCCCGCCTGCAAGTTCGTCGGCAAGCGATTGGGCTACCGAAACCAGTTCGGCCAAAAGTGCAGGATCGCCCGCTGCCAATTCCGTGACATTCGCAAACTGCTCAGTCTTCGGCACGACGAGAACGTGCACCGGCGCTTGAGGCGCAATGTCTCGAAACGCAATCATCGAATCAGACTCGAAGACAATATCCGCGGGAATTTCACGAGCGATGATCTTGGTAAAGATCGAAGGAGAATCAGACATAGCTCTAGCCTAAACCTCTAGCTCCAACGGCCAAGCTTGACGTTCAATGCTGCCAAAGCTGCTGGGCCCGCGGTAGACGTGCGTAACACTTCACTACCCAATCGAATGGTGGATGCTCCGGCCGCTGTCAAGAGCTCGAGCTCGTGATCCGCGACGCCACCCTCCGGGCCCACAACGAGGAGGATGTCACGATCGTCTACCTCGAGTTCGGCCAGTGTCTCCGTCGCTGTGGGTTCAAGCACGAGCATCCGAGTCGTTGAGGCAAAGCTCGCCAGTTGTTTAGTGCTTACGAGATCGAGCACATCGGGAATCCAACTGCGCAGCGACTGCTTGCTCGCTTCGCGCACGATGGCAGCCCAACGGTCGCGGCCCTTGGTGATCTTGGGCCCCTGCCACCGCGAAATACTCCGCGCGGCCGACCAAGGAATCACGCCATCCACGCCGAGTTCAGTCGCCACTTGAACGGCGAGCTCATCGCGATCGGCTTTGGCTAAAGCCTGAGCCAGAAAGACGGCGGGCGTGCGCCGCGGCGACTGCGTGACGTCGGCAACCTCGATCGTGAGCTCGGTGTGCTCTGCCGTGACAATGGGGCCAGAAACGATCAGGCCCGCGCCATTGCCGATTGCGATTGTCTCGCCGACTGAAAGACGAGAAACCGTGACGGCGTGGCGCGCTTCAGCATTGCCTAAAGAAACGGACGCACCAATGCCAACGTCACCGAGTTCTTCATCGATGTAGAGATGTGCCATGAGCGCCTAGAGGAAACGGTCGCGAAGTTTCGCGAACAGTCCCTGTTGGAATTCGGCGAAGTGTGGTTGCTTTCTCTTGCGCACAGCAGCGAGCTGTTTCATGAGCGTCTGCTCCGCACCGCTGAGCTTTGTCGGGGTCACCACTTGGATACCCAAGCGCAAGTCGCCACGTCCGCTACCGCGAAGGCTCGTGATGCCACGATCGCGGACCGTGAGAACTTCACCACTTTGAATACCCGGTTTGATGTTCACTTCGATCTCACCGTCGAGGCCATCGAGCTTTACCTCGGTTCCCAGAACGGCGTCGATCATTTCCACCTCGACGGTGGCAAGCAGGTCATCTTCAGCGCGGCTGAATACGTCGTGGTGTCGAACCTTTATCTCAAGGAAAAGGTCACCGTGGGGCCCACCTGCAGGACCGACTTCACCCTGGCCAGGCATTTGCAAACGAAGTCCAGTTTCGACACCGGCAGGAATGTCGACCGAGATCGTGCGCTGAGCACGAACGCGACCCTGTCCAGCACATGTTGCGCAGGGGTTCACGATGATGTTGCCGTAGCCACGGCACGTGCCACACGGGCTTGACGTCATGACGTTTCCGAGAAGGCTACGCACCTGGCGCTGAATCTGGCCGCTGCCCTGACAGATATCGCAACGAACGGGCGAACTACCGGGAGCGGCACAGCTTCCTTCACACGTTTCGCAGAGCTCGGCAGTGTTGACCTCGATATCGCGGGTCACGCCAAACATCGTGTCTTTCAGGCTCACTTCAACGCGAAGAAGCGCATCCTGACCACGCTCACGGCGTGAACGGGGGCCAGCAGTTTGACCACCGCCGCCGCCAAAGAACGTTTCGAAGATATCCCCGAAGCCAAAGTTTCCGCCGCCACCGAAGCCACCGCTGCCACCCATGTCATATTGCTGACGCTGCTGCGGATCACTCAGCACGTCATACGCGTGAGTAACCGTCTTGAAACGCTCCGACGCATCCGCGCTGGGATTGACGTCGGGGTGCAACTCGCGAGCGAGCTTGCGGTATGCCTTCTTGATTTCCTCCGGGGTCGCTTCGCGTGCAACGCCGAGGGCTTCGTAGTGATCTGCCAAAGTTCCGATTGCTCCTTACGAGCTCAGTTGTCTTCCAAAAGTCGCGATAGATACCGCGCCACTGCGCGAACCGCCGCCATATTGTTCGAATAGTCCATGCGCGTTGGGCCGAGAACACCCAATCGCGAAACACCACCGCCGGATGAGGAATACCCTCCCGTGACGACAGATGTCTCTTCTAATCCAAATTCTGCGTTCTCTCGCCCAATTCGAGTAGAAACGGAGCCATTTGCCACTTCCATCTCTCCAAAGAGGCGCAACAACGTTACTTGCTCTTCTATTGCCTCGAGCACAGGAAAAATGCTGCCGTTAAAGTCTTGCTCAGTCCGCGCAAGGTTTGCTGTGCCCGCCAGCACGAGCTTGTCGGCGCGGTTTGCCAGCACCTGCTCTACCAAGCTCGATGAGATCTGGGCAACGAACGCCTGGTGTTCACGCGGAAACAGCTCGGGGAAGTTCGCGAGTCTCTCCGCTGCTTCCGGAAGCGACTGACCCGTGAGCGCAGAGTTCAGCTTGGCGCGAACTTCTCCCAAGAACACCTCGTCGAAGTGCTCGGAAACATCGATAAGACGCTGCTCCACCCGACCAGAGTCTGTAATAAAGACAGTCATGATGCGAGTGGGATGCAACGGAACGAGTTCCACATGACGCACGCGAGCCGTCGCCAGCGAAGGGTACTGAACAAGCGCCACGCTGTTAGTCAATTGCGAAAGCAAACGTACAGAACGAGCAAGCACGTCATCCAAATCGTCAGCCTGACCGAGGAACGACTCAATCGCCTGGCGCTGAGCACTAGTCAACGGGCGAAGATCAGCCAGCTGGTCGACAAACATGCGATAGCCCTTATCGGTCGGCACTCGACCCGACGACGTATGGGGCGCGGTGATGAGCTCTTCGTCTTCGAGCAAAACCATGTCATTGCGAATAGTGGCCGCTGACACCCCAAAAGAGTGGCGTTCAACGATCGACTTCGACCCGACAGGTTCGCGCGTAGCAACGTAGTCCTGCACGATGACTCGCAGCACATCAAGTCCGCGGGCGGAAACCATGCCACCACCCACCTCTCTTGATTGGCACTCAATCCGTTCGACTGCCAATCTTACTCGACACACCGCGACACAACCGTTGCACCGCGCGAGTCATAGCGCTAGCGTGTCTGTGTACTTGAGCGCTACCTTTTTGTGGAAATGCTCAGGTGTGACACCGAGCACTTTGATAAACCCAGAAAGTTCCCTCGTTCACCTGAAAGGCACGAACACATGACAGACCCCAACCCGCAGCCCGCGGCACCGCAGCCGGCAGCGCAACTGACCACCGCCGAGGACAACCAGTGGGCCTCTTTCGCTCACTTGGGTGGAATCATCGGCTTCCTGCCCTCGCTCATCATCTGGCTGGTATTCAAGGACCGCGGGGCGTTCACCAACACCGAAGCTAAGGAAGCACTGAACTTCCAGATCACAGCAGCTATTGCTTACGTGATCGCGAACATCCTGACCGTCGTTCTTATCGGTGCGATCCTGCTCCCGATCATCTTCATCCTGTCGCTGGTCTTCTCGATTATCGGCTTCACGAAGGCCAAGGACGGCAACCACTACCGCTACCCCTTCGCGCTGCGTCTCATCAAGTAACGTCGTCAATCGGCGAGTCCGATAGGGCTTGGCCCCGAGAGCATCTGCTCTCGGGGCTTCTTTTTTGCTCAAGTAGGGCTTTAATGGAGGCATGTCAGATTCCACACCCCCACCCAATTCGCCGTACGCGCCGATCCAACCGATGAGTCCGAGCGACGAGAAGCTCTGGGCGACCCTCATCCACGTTGGCGGAATCTTCTTCGGGTTTGTGCCTGCGCTCGTGGGCTACCTCGTGTTGAAAGACCGCGGGCCCTTCGTTAACGCTCACGCCCGCACTGCCCTGAACTTTCAGATCACGATGGCCATCGCGTACGTGGTCTCGCTCTTCCTCATGCTGATCCTCATTGGCTACGTCACGCTCTTTGCTGTCGCCATTGTCATCCTGATTTTCAGCATCATGGCTGCCGTTGCCGCCAACAACGGCCAGTCGTACAAATACCCGCTGACTTTCGAGTTCGTGAAGTAACTCGAACTTTCGTCGCTCTATACGGGGGCGTCTGCTAGCAATCGCCGCACTACGGCATCCGCGAGCAGGCGCCCTTTGAGCGTGAGGGTGATCGTTCCCTTGAACGCAGCGGGAGCATCCACAAGTTCGTCGGCGATGAGCCCCGCGACGGCTTTACGACCGTCAGCATCGAGAGTGGATGTCTGCAAACCCCCGCGAACTCGGGCGCGAAGAAGCACATGCTCAAGATATTTGCTGGAATCAGCGAGCGTTTCACGCCCTGCTCCCGGGGAATGACCCGCGGCAATGCGATCGGCATAGGCAGCGGGATGTTTGACATTCCACCACCGCACACCACCGACGTGACTGTGCGCTCCCGGACCGACGCCCCACCAGTCGTTGCCCAGCCAATAGCCGAGGTTGTGACGGCTCACATGGCTAACGTCAGGGTTCTCGTCGCGCTTCGCCCAGTTGCTCACTTCGTACCAGTCGTAGCCCGCCGCCGCGAGCTTCTGGTCGGCCAACTCATACATGTCGGCCTGCAGATCGTCGTCAACCGGTGCCACATCGCCGCGCTTGATCTGCGCTGCGAGCTTGGTGCCCGTCTCGATGATTAGCGCGTACGCCGAAATGTGATCGGGGTTTTGGGCAATGGCATGGTCGAGCGATCGCTCCCAGTCGGCGAGCGACTCCCCCGGCGTGCCATAAATGAGATCGACGCTCACATCGAGTTGCACCTCGCGCGCCCACTTCACGACGTGCGGAACCTTCTCGGGATCGTGGGTACGTTCCAGCGTCGCGAGCACGTGCGGAACGGCCGACTGCATACCGAAAGACACTCGAGTGAAGCCGGCCTCTTTGAGCGCGAGGAGATAGTCACGGTCGACCGAGTCAGGGTTGGCTTCAGTCGTGACCTCGACGTCATCCGTGAAGCCCCACGTGTCGCGCGCGGCGGCGAGCATCCGCGTCAGATCGGTCACGGGGAGCAAAGTGGGCGTGCCGCCGCCAAAGAACACCGTCGATGCTTTGCGCCGTGCGACACCGGCACTAGCCAGCACCGTGGATGCTTGCCGAATCTCTGCGATTGCTTCGGTGGCATAGTCAGAACGTTTTGCTCCGCGAAGCTCCTCGCCCGTGTAGGTATTGAAGTCGCAGTACCCACAGCGAACACGGCAGAACGGAACGTGAATGTAGACGCTCCATTCCCGCTCGTGGGAACCGACAGCGACGCTGTCGGGCAGGGCGCCGTCGAGAGGGGCAGGATCAGCAATCGGCAACGCACCTGGCACGAACTAACCCCTAACACATGGTGAAGAAAGCGTGCCCGGTGTCGCAGTGACGGGCACTGGTCAATTGTCTCACCTCCTACGTGGGAGCATGGATGCGTGACTATGCACATCCTGTGGGACATCGACGGAACGCTCATCCACAATTCGCGCGACGGCGCCGCTGTCTATCTTGAGGCTTTTACTCACGTCACGGGCGCTGCCCCGCACGCCTTGATCACCAACCCGCACGGACAGACCGAGGGTCAAATCCTCACCGCCCTGCTCGAACTCAACGGTCATCCCGCCACCATGCTGGACGATGTGCTCACCGAACTGGATCGGCGCACTCACGCCCTGCACGAGAGTGGCTACGTGCGCACTCCGGTGGCCGGGGGTCCGGATGCTCTGCTCGCCGCTACACGTCACGGCTGGGCAAACGCGCTCCTCACGGGCAACGGCCAGCAGCACTCCCGCGTGAAACTCACCGCGGCGGGCTATGCCGAAGAGGACTTCGACTGGACCAACTCATTCTTTGGTGATCGCTCGCCCGACCGACATCACCTCACCGCACTCGTCGCAACAGTTCTCGGCGATCAGCCCCGAGTGATTGTCGGCGACACTCCCAACGATGGCGTAGCCGCTGATTCCGCAGGCATCCCCTTCATCGCTGTGGCGACCGGCGCCTATACGGTTGCTGACTTGCGCGACACAAGTGCGCTCGTCGTCGTTGATGACCTCGTCAGCGGTCTCGACGATGTGCTCGGCGCAATCGAAGAACTCGACAAGCGGGGCTAAGAACGGCTCTGCGCTGGCGTTAAACCGGTGCGGGAATCGCTCCAGCGAGGGCGCGCAAGTAGCGGCCGACCACGATGTACTGGAACACCCGAAGAGCGGGAGAGAGCAGCATCCACTTCAAGGAAGCGGGCCGCGAAAATGACCGCACCGTCATCCAGACTGAGTTATCGTCTCGACGCTCCACCATGAACGACTCTTCACCGCGAAGGGGATGCCCTTCTAACGTTCCGTAGGCAGAACCAGCAACAGTGGGGTCGTCGACGACATACACGACGCGCACTGGCTCGTGAGCGGTCAGCCGCCCGCGACCGATGGAGAGCACGATAGTGTCGCCGGGCCGCACGTGAGGATGCTCGACACTATCCGCTGAGAGGTCGCGCAATTCCCCGAGCGGATCGCGAGGAAGAAGGGTCACGCCGAATCCACTTCGACGCTTAACACCCCAGGTCAGAATCTGTTCGCGCGCGAAAATCCACCGCGTTTCACCGTGACCGATGCGCGCGCTTCGCTCTACGCGACGAAAGCCGGCGGGCGGGAGAACAGTGAACGTGCTGCCACGCGTGGCACCCACAGCTCCGTAGGTAACAGGAGCATTGGGGTAGGTGCGGGCATCCATGGGTCTATTTCTTGTCTTTGCCGGCTTCAACTTCACCGGAAAGGGCGGCGATGAAAGCTGCCTGTGGAACTTCAACACGACCGACCATCTTCATGCGCTTCTTGCCCTCCTTCTGCTTCTCAAGGAGCTTGCGCTTACGGCTGATGTCACCGCCGTAGCACTTAGCAAGAACATCTTTGCGCATCGCACGGATTGACTCACGAGCGATGATGCGTGCACCGATCGCAGCCTGAATCGGAACCTCGAACTGCTGGCGCGGAATGAGGTTCTTGAGACGCTCTGTCATGAGCACCCCATAGGCGTAGGCCTTGTCACGGTGCACAATCGCACTAAAGGCGTCAACCGCTTCGCCCTGGAGCAAGATATCAACCTTCACAAGGTCGGCTTCCTGGTCACCGCTGGGCTCGTAGTCGAGACTCGCATAACCCTGGGTGCGGCTCTTGAGGTGGTCAAAGAAGTCGAACACGATCTCGCCAAGAGGCATCGTGTAGTGCAGTTCGACTCGGTCTGTGCCGACATATTCCATGCCCTGCATGGTTCCACGACGGGACTGGCACAGTTCCATTACCGTGCCGACGAAGTCTTTAGGGGTCAGGATGGATGCCTTCACCATGGGCTCGGTCACGCTGGCGATCTTGCCGCCAGGGAACTCGCTCGGGTTAGTAACCGTTGTGAGCTTCTTGTCGTCACCCATGACTTCATAAATTACCGACGGCGCGGTAGCGATCATGTCGAGGTTGAACTCACGCTCAAGACGCTCACGCACGATCTCCAAGTGCAACAGTCCCAAGAAGCCGCAACGGAAACCAAAACCAAGAGCCACGGATGTTTCGGGCTCATACACTAGGGCGGCATCCGACAACTTCAACTTGTCGAGCGCCTCGCGCAACACGGGATAATCAGAACCATCGATCGGGTAGAGCCCCGAGAAGACCATCGGCTTGGGTTCGGAATAGCCCTTGAGTGCTATTTCGGCCGGCTTGGCGTGGTTCGTGACGGTGTCGCCGACCTTGCTCAGGCGAACATCCTTAACACCGGTGATGAGGTAACCCACCTCACCGACGCCGAGTCCCTTCGTCGGAGTTGGCTCAGGCGAGCTCACGCCGATTTCCAGCAGCTCGTGAGCCGATTTCGTCGACATCATCATGACCTTCTCGCGAGGCGAGAGCTGGCCGTCGACCATACGGACATAGGTGATGACGCCACGGTAGGCATCGTAAACCGAGTCAAAAATCATGGCGCGGGCCGGAGCATCCGCATTTCCGACCGGAGCGGGGATGAGGCGCGTTGCGGCATCGAGAAGCTCAGGAACGCCCATGCCAGTCTTACCCGACACCCGCAGAACGTCAGCGGGTTCGCAACCGATAAGGCCCGCAATCTCTTCGGCATACTTGTCAGGATCAGCCGCCGGAAGGTCAATTTTGTTGAGCACAGGGATGATCGTGAGGTCATTCTCCATCGCCAAATACAGGTTGGCGAGAGTCTGAGCCTCAATACCTTGGGCGGCATCCACAAGAAGGATTGCTCCCTCACAAGCGGCAAGCGAACGCGAAACCTCATACGTGAAGTCGACGTGCCCGGGAGTATCAATCATGTTGAGGGCGTAGGCCTGCTCTCTGCCGTTGTCATCGGTCAGCGACCACGGCATACGAACGGCTTGGCTCTTGATCGTGATGCCGCGCTCACGCTCAATATCCATACGGTCGAGGTACTGCGCCCGCATATCGCGGTCGCTCACGACCCCCGTGACCGACAGCATACGGTCAGCGAGGGTCGACTTGCCGTGATCGATATGCGCGATGATGCAAAAGTTGCGGATCAACGCGGGATCGGTCGAAGCAGGCTCAAGTGTGTAAGAGGCGCGAGGAGACATCCGCCCAATTCTCCCATGAAGCCGACGTTCCTGCGCGCACCCGCCGAATACGACAGGCCAACACCCTCACGAGAGCGGAAGCGCGGCCACCGCACAGGGCACCGAATCGGTGCTAGACCGCTGCCATCAGGAGAAGAAACGGCACAAACGCCACCGCGCCAACCAGCAGGATCAGCACCCAACCGAAGGTCGCAACGCACGCCAGAACGATTCCCCAGATGGAGAAGCTGCGACCCGATGGCTCATCCCGCAAGCCAAAGACACCCAAAATCACGGCAGCTAGCGGCACCACGATGCTCTGCGCGAAGAAGAAGGATGCGATACCGAAACTGAGCGCAAGAATGCTTAGTGTTCGAGACGCCGCAGGCTGACTGCTAGCGGATGCCGGAGCTGCAGAAGCAGTCGGCTCAGCGGGGTCAGCAGAGTCAGCAACCAGCGGCGACTCGCTCAAAACATCACTAGACACAGAGGAGGACGGGGAAGCGGAAGAAATAGTGGGTGAAGAAGTCATGCATCAAGCATAGAAAAACGCTGCAGCTTCAGTAATCGGGGTAACCCCCGAAATCGCCCGGGGAAGAACCGCCCTAAGCGCCGAGCTCCCAGCCTTGACGAGCTTTTACCCTCAGCGCAGGCGTGGCATCCCGCAGACACAGCTACGGTCACTACTCTTGACCTCGTCAACATGTTGTTGCAGCGGCTAAACACTCTCAGCGACAGGGCAAACTTAGTTTGTTCGGCGCTGGGGTCGCGCAATTGCTCCGCAATTGCCATAGCTCCACCACGCTGGTAACATTGCCTGTTGGCTTATGCATATGGTTCTTTGTCGAACAGTATGCGCATCGCGGCCGGGAATCAGAACACCGATTCTCTTCCACGGCCGCCCACCATCTCTGATCCACAAACAAGAAAGCACATACACGTGGCAAATATTAAGTCGCAGATCAAGCGCATTGGTACCAACAAGAAGGCTCAAGACCGCAACCGCCAGGTCAAGAGCCAGGTCAAGACCGCCATCCGCGCAACCCGCGAAGCCATCAAGGCTGGCGACAAAGAGACCGCCATCGCGCGCCTCAAGGCAGCATCCAAGTCGCTCGACAAGGCTGCAGGCAAGGGCGTTCTGCACAAGAACCAAGCAGCAAACCGCAAGTCGGCTATGGCCAAGCAGGTTGCAGCTCTCTAAAGCTCTCTGATCGGCACTACGCCGACCACACAAAAGCCCCTACCGTTCGCGGTGAGGGGCTTTTGTTGTTAATGAGTAACAGCGGCAGCCAGCAGCAACTGCTCGCCAGATCGCTCGTTCTAGCGGATGCCGCGAGCGGCAACCACAGAAATCATGCGTTCCAGAGCAAAGACCGGGTCGCGCCCTAAGCCTTTCACTTGGGCATCCGTATCTGCGATCGCCTCGATGGCGGAGCCAAGCCCCGCATCGCTCCAGCCCCGCAGATCTTTCATAGCCCGGTCAGCCTGCCACGGTGCCATGCCAAACGTTTTCGCTGCTTGACCGGATGACATTGAGCCTCCCGAGAGTTTGGCCATCGTGCGAAGTTTCGCCGCGAAGGCGGCAACAATCGGTACCGGGTCAGCACCGGAAGCTAGAGCATGACGGAGAAGTATGAGTGCTTCTCCGGAACGACCTGCAATTGCAGAATCTGCCACCTTGAAAGCGTTGGTTTCGACTCGGCCCGAATAGTAGCGGGCTACAGTTGCTTCGTTAATTTCATCGGCATCATCAGCGAGGAGTTGCTGACATGCTGCCGCTAGTTCCGCTAAGTCGGCTGAGAAAGCCGAGACAAGTGTTCGCAGAGCCCCAGGTGTAACGCGTCGACGCTGTGCGGCGAACTCGGAAGACGCGAAATCGTACTTCTCGGCATCTTTCTTGAGCTCGAGGCACGCAATCTCGATACCGCCGCCCTTGCCTGCACGGATCGCGTCGAGCAGTTTCTTGCCGCGTACTCCCCCGGCGTGACGAAGAATCACATAGGTGTCGTCCGCGGGCGCTTCGAGATACGAGAGTGTTTCGGTGATGAAAGCGTCGGTGCACCTCTCGACGTTCGTGACCCGAATCATCCGAGGCTCGCTGAACAGTGACGGGCTCGCGAGACTGATGAGTTCGCCCGGACCGTAGTTGTCAGCTTCGAGGTCATTAACTTCGAGGCTGGGATCTTCGACTTTCAAGGTATCGCGCAGCATGCGAATAGCCCGGTCGGCAAGAAAACTTTCGGTGCCGCTGACAAGAATGATGGGCGCGGGCCGCACCTTGTTCCACGCCAGCTGCGGGATCGCGACTTTGGACTTCGCCGGCGATCGGGCGGGGGTTCTGGCGGCCACAACTCTCCTCAATTTGAACTGCGAACCTAGCCTAATGCCGGGCGCCCACATCCCTCTCCGACCACACAGAAACCACGCCAGGCTGCCTCGTGGGCGAGACCAGCACGAGTCCGGCCAGATCACTGCGCGCGACGGCTGTGCCCGCATCGTCGAGCATCGCGAGCGCGTCGGCGGTCGGATGCCCGTAGCCGTTATCGGCGCCTACTCCGATAAGTCCGAGTGTGGCCTGCAATTCGGCATAAAGAGCCGGACGTTGGTCTCCGGAGCCGTGATGGCTCACTTTGACGACATCCACTCGCTTGAATGTGTGGTTGACGTCAAGGCGCGATTGAGCGCTCTCCCCTAGATCGCCTAAGAAGACCGAACTGAGGCAGTGGCGCTGACAATCCGAGCGTGGCCGGAACTCGACGACTACGCTCGCGTCGTTACCCGCCTCGATACCGGACAGTTGCGCGGGCGGCCAAAGAACACCCCACTGCAACTCGCCAAGCTGGCCGCGATCGCCGGCACTGACTTCGACGACGTGCGCCCCAGCAGCAGTCACAGCGTCAAGCAGCGAGTCATCAGCGGGTGACCCGCTTGGGCCCACGATCACCGCATCGGCTCGCCCTATCACGGCATCCGTGCCACCAACATGGTCGTGGTCAAAGTGTGTCAGCACGAGCAAGTCGATTCGGTCGATTGATAGGCGATCGAGGCAAGCTTCGAGCAGTTCTGGTTCTGCCCCGGTATCAATGAGAGCTATCTCATCGTCACTGCGTATTACCACCGCATCACCTTGGCCCACATCACACTGAGCGAACTGCCAATCCCTCGGCCAGGTCAACGCTGCGCTCACTCCAGACCCCACCACTACCGCCAGAGCGAGCGTGGCCGCAATCGCGAGCGACATAAGGGCGCGTGTCCGCCAGATCCCGCTAGCCATCAGCGCGCAAAGCAGCAACACCGTGAGCACGCTGAGCGTCACCACCCCCACCCAACCCTCCCACCATGGGATGCGGGACCACGGGGCCCCGGCAAAGAATTCCGCTACCGCGGCAACCCATGCAGCGGGCAGCCACGCGATCCACATCAGCACGAGCCCGAGCAAGGGAAGCAGCGAGAGCGCAACGCACGCAGCGAGACCAACAACCGTCGCAATCGGCGCGGCGGGCGCAGCAAGTACGTTCGCGATGACCCCGTAGGTGGGCAGTGAGGGCTGCAAAAGGAGCAATACGGGTTGGCAGGCGAGTTGAGCCGCCAAGGGCACAGCGATCACGAGCGACAGCCAACGCGGCATCCAGCGACCTAAGAACTGCGCAAGAGGTTCAGCGAAGAGAAGCAACCCAGCCGTGGCGAAAACAGAAAGCACAAAGGCAAAGTTGCGCGAAAGCCACGGATCGAAGACTAGTAAACCGATCGTCGCGAGCGACAGCACTGCCATGCCGCGGATCGGCCTACCACCGCCGAGCGCAACCAGCACGAACGTCGCCATGAGCGCCGCGCGCAGCACGCTCGGATCGGGAGTGACGACGATCACGAACGCCACCAGCACGAGGATTGAGAGACCGATGCGCACTGCACGATTCGCTCCCGCCCGCGCGCCAAGCGCCATGATGAGCCCGACGACTATCGCGCAGTTCGCGCCTGAGACAGCCGTGAGGTGACTCAGCGAGCTCGCCTTCATTGCGGCGTCGAGATCATCGCTCACGGCAGTCGTGTCGCCGATCGCAAGCCCGCCAAGAAGCTGACCGCCGCCACCGGGGAGCTGAGCAGTGGCCTTCGCGAATGTTTGTCGCAATTGGTTAGCCCAGTCGAATTGCCACTCGGGCGCGGCACGCCACTGCGGTGCCTCAGAGGCGAAAAGCAACACTGCCCGCCCGTCGCCGGGCTCGGTGCTGGCAAGTGTGCCCGTGACCGAAAACTCGACACCGATGCCCCAAGGCTCAACCGCGCTCTCTTCGAATGCCGCCACACTGCCGCGCTGATCGTCGCTCGATTTCTCCTCGCGCCCGCCGAATCCGCTTCGTTCGGTAAAGATAAGAGCGGGTGAGTTAAGCTGCAGCACCTCTTCGTTGATCTCTAGCCGCGTGATGGTGGCTGGGAAGAAATCTGCATCCGCACGCAGCGCAGAAGTTGTCGTCGCTGTCGCGACAACGGTTGCGTGCTGCTCAGCCACCTCCCTGAGCATGGCTGGTTGACGATCTTCGGAATGGAGAGCCACTGACGTAGAACAGAGCGCGGCGAGAGCGCAGCCCAACGCAAGGCTCGCGAGGACTCGGCGTGCCCTCAGAAGCACAATCGCGGTGAGAACGCCGGCGAGTAGCCACAGCACGATGGCGATCACAGGCGCCCAGCCCGGGACCCCAATCACCAGAACGGCCACGACCCATGCTGCGGCAACGGGGAGGCTCAACCGCAGATCGAGCCTCATACTGTGACCAGATCGCGAAGTCCTTCGAAGGTAGCGTCACCAATCCCTGCAATATTTCGCAGGTCATCGACACTCGCGAAGCGACCGTTAGCTTCTCGCCACGCCAAAATGCGGGCGGCCATTGCTGGCCCGATGCGAGGCAGGGTGTCGAGCGCTGCGGCATCCGCCGTGTTCAAATTCACACGACCATCGGACGCGGCAGCGGCGTCAACGTCGTCACCTGCTGCAGGAACAGCGAACTGCTCTCCATCGGTCAATAAGCGCGCAAGATTGAGTTGATCACGGTTTGCTTCGTCGGTGAAGCCCCCGGCGGCAGCAATCGCATCGATAACGCGCGAGCCCTCGGCCAGCTCAAAGAGTCCCGGGCGCATCACTGCGCCTGTGACGTGCACGAAAAGGGACGGCGACTCAACGACGATCGCATCGCCGCCTGAGCCCAATTCGCCGCGCGCGATCTCAACCGCAGTAGGGCTACCGGTGAGCGCGGTCGCAAGCACCGCACAACCGAGCGCGACGAGCACCACGACGATGACTGCGCCGACGCGCACTCGCAAGCGCGCCTTACGAGCCTGCTCAAACTCTTCCACTCCCACAAACTAAGCGCGCCCCGATTGCTCGGAGCGCGCTTAGTTAAAACGTGTGGACTTGCTTAGCCTCCGGCGGGCTGTTGACGAGTCGCGATGTTGACGAGCTTGGGCGCCCGCACGATCACCTTGACGATTTCGCGGTCACCGACGGTGCGCTTGATCGCTTCGGATGCCATGGCGAGAGCTTCGAGGTCGGCGCCGTCAATCTTGGGCGAAACTTCGAGGCGGTCACGAACCTTGCCATCCACCTGCACAACGGCCGTCACCGACTCCTCAACGAGGAGCGATGGGTCAGCCTTGCGCCAGCCAGCGAGTGCAACAGTGGGCTCGTAGCCAAGCTTTTCCCACATCTCTTCTGCCGTGTGCGGTGCGAATAGGCTCAGCGCGATCGTGATGACTTCTGCCGCTTCACGAACTGCCGCATCGCCGCCACCAGCACCGGTGTCGATGGCCTTCCGGGTGACGTTGACGAGATCCATGATGCGAGCAACGAGCACGTTGAATTTCAGCGACTCAGCGAGGCCGGGGCCATCAGCGAGGAAGCGGTGGGTAGCACGACGCAGCGTAGTGTCGCCCGTCTTCCACTCGATCTCGGGAGCACTCGTGACATCGCGCACCACACGGAACGCTCGAGCCAAGAACTTGTGCGAAGCCGCAGGCGACACGTCCTCCCAGTTGATGTTCTCTTCGGGCGGGCCAGCGAAGGCCAGCGTCAGACGCAGAGCATCGGCACCGTGCTCAGCAATTTCGCCAGAAAAGGTGACGGCCTTGCGGCTTCGCTTCGACATCTTCTTGCCCTCAGAGAGAACCATGCCCTGGTTGAGCAGCGCGCTAAAAGGCTCCGTGAAACTGACGTAACCGAGGTCGAAGAGCACCTTGGTAATGAAGCGCGAGTAGAGCAAGTGCAAAATTGCGTGCTCGACGCCACCGACGTACTGGTCGACGGGAGCCCACTTCTCAGCCTCAGCCGGGTCGAAGGCCTTGTCGGGATCATTCGGCGACAGGAAGCGCAAAAAGTACCACGAGCTGTCAACGAAGGTGTCCATTGTGTCGGCGTCGCGCAGGGCTGGGCTGCCATCGCGCGGGTCCTCAACGTTGATCCAGTCTTCGGCCCCAGCCAATGGCGACTTGCCCTTGGGCTTGAGGTCGAGGCCCTCGGTCGACGGCAACTCGACCGGAAGCTGATCGAAAGGAACCGGAATCAGCTCGCCATCCGAACCGTGGATGATCGGGATGGGGGTTCCCCAGAAGCGCTGACGGCTGATCAGCCAGTCGCGCAGACGATACGTCTTCGCGGCGCGGCCAGTGCCAGCAGCTTCGAGCTGTTCCACGATCTTCTTGATCGCATTGTTCTTGCTGAGCCCGTCGAGCGGACCCGAGTTGATCATGCGGCCATCGCCCTGCAACGACTGACCTGTATCGCGGGGGTTCAGCGGTGGCAGGTCATCGGGCAGAATCGCCATACCGTTTTCGTCGAGCTCAAGAACAGGAATCGCACCGGTGATGGGCGCGTTCGTGTCGAGCACAACGCGCACCGGCAGGTCAAACTTGATCGCGAATTCGAGGTCGCGCTGGTCGTGTGCGGGCACAGCCATCACGGCACCGTGGCCGTAGTCGGCCAGCACGTAGTCTGCAGTCCAGATCGGGATGCGCTCCCCCGTGACCGGGTTGATCGCAAAACGGTTCAGCGGGATGCCGGTCTTGGTACGCGTGGCATCCTTGCGTTCGATCTCGGTCTGCTTTTGAGTCTGCTCGAGGTAGCTCGCGAAGGCGGCCTTGGTCTCGTCATCGGAACCCTCAACGAGTTCCGCGGCGAGGTCTCCGTCTGGGGCGACAACCATGAAGGTCACACCGTACAGAGTGTCGGGGCGCGTCGTGAAGACGGTGACTTTCTCGTCACGACCTTCGATCTCGAAGTCGACATCCGCACCAACAGAGCGACCGATCCAGTTGCGCTGCATCGAGAGAACCTTCGACGGCCACGCACCTTCGAGCTGGTTCAAGTCATCGAGTAGGCGGTCGGCGTAGTCGGTGATCTTCAAGTACCACTGCGTGAGCTTCTTCTTGACGACGATCGCGCCCGAACGCTCGGACGTGCCATCGGCCAGAACCTGCTCGTTCGCGAGAACGGTCTGATCTACCGGGTCCCAGTTGACCCAGGAATCCTTACGGTACGCGAGGCCCTTTTCGTACATCTTGAGGAACAGCCACTGGTTCCACTTGTAGTACTCGGGGTCGCTCGTGTGCAGAACGCGGTCCCAGTCAAAGGAAACGCCGTAGAGCTTCATGCTCTTCTTCTGCTGGTCGATGTTGTCGTAGGTCCAGCCACGAGGGTCGATGCCGCGCTCGATCGCCGCGTTCTCCGCGGGCAGGCCGAACGAGTCCCAGCCGATGGGGTGAAGTACGTTGAATCCGCGCTGACGCCAATAGCGCGCAGCGATGTCACCAAAGGCGTAGGCCTCGGCGTGACCCATGTGAAGGTCGCCCGAGGGGTAGGGGAACATATCAAGGATGTACTTGCGCGGGCGCTTGTCGTCCGGGTCGCTCGTCGCGAACGGCTTGAGCTCTTCCCACTTGGCTTGCCACTTGGCGTGAATGGCGGCTACGTCGTAGTCCGAGGCACCATCGCGATCGTCGTGTGCACCAGCAAAGTTAGGCTGCTCAGTCACGTAAACACTCTCAATTCGTTACAGGGAAGTTCCAAGATTACCCAACACACGGCCGCGCTCGAGGGGGCCAAACTGTGTCGGGTAATTCCATTGTCTATGAGTTGACGTATCTCACAGTACACAGCCCCACGGTAGACCGGTCGTTCACTACGGTCGAGAGCGGATGCACGGCCGCTCAGTCGGCCGAAACACCCAGCACGCGCAGCAGTGCCGCCGCCTTCAACTTGACCTCGGCCAGCTCTTCCTCGGGCACCGAGAGAGCCGTAATTCCACCGCCTGCCCCGATCGTTGAGCCCCGAGCATCCATGACGATGGAGCGGATGACCATCGCGAGGTCAACGGCACCATCGACCCCCACATACCCAAAGACGCCGGAGTAGATGCCTCGCGGAGCACGCTCAAGAGAATCGAGAATGAGAGTCGCTGAATGCTTCGGTGCTCCCGTCATCGATCCCGCCGGAAACGATGCCTTGATGGCGTCGACAGCGCTCACGTCAGAACGCAATTGTCCTCGGATGGTGCTGACGAGCTGATGCACGGTGGCGTAGCTTTCCACCTCAAACAACGTGGGCACCGTCACTGAACCCACCTCGCACACACGACCAAGATCATTGCGCATGAGGTCGACAATCATCAGATTTTCGGCCCGCTCTTTATCGCTCGAGAGCAGTTCGGCGCTCAGTTGTTGATCTTCGGTAGGGTCTGAGCTGCGTCGGCGGGTGCCCTTGATGGGCTTCGTTTCGATCACCCCGTCGGGAGAAATCGAGACAAACTTTTCGGGGGTCGAACTGAGTAGTGCGGTCTCCCCCACCTGCATAAAACCACCATGATGGCTGGGGTTTGCTCGCCGCAACTCGAGGTAGGTGGAGACAGGATCGGCTGCGTGGTCTACGCGTATGTTGGTGGTGAGGCACAGCTGGTAGGCATCGCCTTCGACGATCGCGCGCTGGCACGCTTCGATCTTCGCGAGGTAGTCGGAATCTGAATCGCGCCAGAGAGCGAGCGGAGCAGGTGCGGCCGCGGCCCGAGCCAGGGCTGCCGGGAGCGCTGCGTCGCCGGTTGCTCTTGCCGCTGTGCCCGCCGCTGCATCCGCCGCTGCATCCGCCGCTTCAATGAGCCGTTCCATCCGCTGCCGCCACAGCGCGAGCTCTCCCGTCCAACCCTCGCCGAGAGCGAGCAGGCTTAGCGACTGAGACTCGTGATCGAAAACAATCACCCGATCTACCCACAGCCATGCGGCATCCGCAGTCGTCGCCGGAGTTGTGATGGGCACCCCAAGAGACTCACCGCGCAGCTCATAGCCGAGCCAGCCGACCCAGCCCAAGCGGAAGCCTGCCGGAGCATCCGCGTAGTCGACATCAGGGGCTGAGAATTGCCGCGCCATCCAATCAAAGACGGGCTCATCGAGGTCGGAACTCAGCACCGCCCGTTCCGAAACGGCGAGGTAGCTGCGCCCCGAGCGAGCGAGTGCCCCGCTGTCGAGCCAGACCGCGCCCGCAGCCTCCCCAGCGCACTGCGCCATGAGTTCGCTGAACACCGCCGCGGGATCGACCCAGCGCGGCAGGTCAGCAGTCAAGACGCGAGAGCGCATAACCTAAGCCTATGAGTGTGGACGCAATTTATCGGTGGCAGAACGAAGAACTCGTCGAGAGCGACCCGGCCGCAGTGTCGTCTACAGCTATGACGGTGGCCGATTCTTGGCTTGTCAGCGCAGGATCCGTCGTGGGCCTCGCGCTTCACCGGCAACGATTTCTGGATGCCGTACCCGCCGCCGAGCGCGAAACCGCAGAGAGTTTTTTTGCAGCTGCAGTCGCGGCTCTCCCCCGCGCTGGCATTTGGTTTCCTCGCGTCGAACTTCGCGGAGCCGAGTTCTTTCTGCGCTTGCGCGCCAACCCTGAGCTTCGTCGTTCCGCGACGGCCGTGACTGTGCAGGACGACGACCCCCGCACCCAGCCCTCGGTGAAGGGGCCTGACCTCGTGGCCATGGGCGAGCTGCAGGCCGCCGCCCGCGATCGAGGTGCCGATGAAGCCATTCTCCTCACCGACGAGGGCTACGTCATCGAGGGTGCATACAGTGCAATCCTGTGGTGGCGGGGCGAAATTCTGTGCGGTCCGCCGGCAGAATTCGAGCGAATTGATAGCGTCACCTCGCGCAGCGTGCTGACATTGGCACGGGCACTCGGGCTCGATACTCACGAGGAAGCGGTGACGCCCGCCGAGCTCGCGGGAACGGAAGTGTGGGCGGTAAACGCCCTGCACGGCATCCGGATAATCGCACGCTGGGTGGACGGGCCGGAACTCGCTGAAAAGCCGGGCCGCCTCGAACAGTGGCGCACGCGAATGGCTGCTCTCGCACGCCAGCTATAACCAGTGTGCTTTCGGCTTGGATCGCTAGGCTCATTCTGTGGATCTCTTCGACCTTGCCTTCAGCGCTGACCCGATCCCCGCTAGCGGCGGCTTCGGTGAGTGGGTAAACGATGCCTTGAGTTTCATTCTCGACACCGTTCAGTCGGTCGATCCGGTGCTTCGCACGGTTCTCGCGGGCGTCGCCATCATGCTCGAAACGTCTATCTTGATCGGCCTCGTTGTTCCGGGAGACACAGTCGTCTTGGTCGCGAGCACGGCGGTGGGCAGTGTCTTCGAAGCGTCAATCTTGATCGCTGTAGTAATCGTTGGTGCGCTCGTCGGTGAGAGCGTCGGGTTTGCTCTCGGCCGTTTTTTCGGCCCCAAGATCAGACACTCTCGCCTCGGCAAACGCATTGGCGAGAAAAACTGGGTGCAGGCTGAGCGCTATTTGGGACGCCGGGGAGGAATCGCGGTGTTTATCTCGAGATTTCTGCCGGTGATGCACTCGCTCGTGCCGGTCACTGTCGGCATGAGCACCATGAAGTACGGCACCTTCATGGCCTGGACCGTGCCGGCAACAACCATCTGGTCGGTCGCCTATGTTTCCGTGGGGGCACTCACTGCCGGAAGCTTTCGCGAATTGCTCGATCAGCTTCACTATGCGGGCTACATTTTCGTCGCAATCGTGGTTGTCCTCGCGATCGTCACTCTCATCGCCAAGAAGCTCTTGCAGCGCTCGCAGCAGCGCCATATGGAGCAACTCGATCACGAGTAAGCGTTAACGGCAGAGGGGCGGATGCACGCGCATCCGCCCCTCGTTGCTGGACTAGCCAGCCGTGTCTCGCAACCTGAGTTAGCTCAGGCCGTTTTCGCTCAACCAGGCACTCGCGATGTCGTCAGAAGACATCTTGTCTACGGTGCTCTGCACGTTGAGAGCGACGAGGCCCTCAGGGGTGAGCTTCGCGTTGACCGCATTGAGGACGTCGGCGATCGAGTCAGCGATATCCGCGTTCACAAGAGGAACAACGTTCGACGCCAAGAACAGGCCCTCAGGGTCAGTCAAGGTGACGAGGTTCTCTGTCTGGATACGCGGGTCGGCGCTGTAGACGTTGGCGATGTTGATGGTTCCCTCGACGAGCGCGGCAACGGTGGTGTCACCGGTCGCGGTGAAGCCAACCGTGGCGCCGTAGACGTCCTTGAGTCCGGCAGGACCGTAGGGACGCTCTTCGAGTTCAGCGTTTCCACCGAGTTTGAGGTCCGCAACATCGGCGAGGTCCGCGAGGCTCGTCAATGAGTTAGCTGCCGCAAAGTCAGCGGTCACGTTGTAGGAGTCCTGGTCGGTAGCCGACGACTGTTCGAGAACCGTGAGGCCCTCGGGCAGCGCTTCAGTGAGTTCAGCGTAGACATCTTCTGATGCCGTTGCCGTGGTGTCTTCACTGTAGAACTGGAGAAGGTTTCCCGTGTATTCGGGGATGATGTCTACTTCGCCACTCTCCAGAGCGGGCAGGTATGCATCGCGCTGGCCGATCTGGAATTGACGCTCGACCTCAAAGCCAGCGTTTTCCAGTGCCTGCGAGTAGATTTCGGCAATGATTTCGTTCGAGTAGTAAGCCTGCGAGCCGACAACGATGGTGTCGCTGTTGGTGTTCTCGTCACTCGATCCGGAGTCCAGGGGATCACCAGTTGCACACCCTGACAGGGCAATTGCAACCCCGACCGCGGCGGCGCCTAGCGCGAGCCGGCCTTTGTTCTTCGCTGTGAACATTTCTATCCTCTTCTTTCTTGGGCAGGTTTTGCTGCCACCGCACGTCGTCGAGTTGATGACGTGCGGACATCTTTAGCACGCCCAGCCGAAACTCCGCGGGGAACCGCAAATTGTTGGATGAGCGCAAATATTCCGTCGAGAACGAGAGCGAGCGCTGCAATCAACAACGCGCTCCCTAACATCTCTTCATAACGTTGGAGAGGGAGGCCGCGGAAAATGTAGATTCCGAGGCCGCCTAGCCCCACGTAGGCCGCGAGTGTCGCGGTGGCGACAACCTGCAGCGTTGCCGCGCGAAGGCCACCGATGAGCAGCGGAAGCCCCAGCGGAACTTCTACCTTCCACAGGATTTGCCACTCTGTCATACCGACCGCTCGCGCAGCATCGATAACGCGGCGGTCCACCGCTTCTATTCCCGCATATGCTCCCGCCAGAATCGACGGTATGGCCAGAAGCACGAATGCTGTAATCGTTGCGAGTTGCAGTTGAACCTGGGTCACCCCAATCAGCAGCACGAGAAGCAGTATGAGACCAAACGATGGCAGGGCGCGCGCGGCTCCCGACAATCCGACGGCGAAGTCGCGCCCCTTACCCGTATGCCCGATGTAGAAACCGAGCGGTACAGCAATGAGGGCCGCAACAATCACCGCGAAGAAGGTGTAGAAAAGGTGCTCTTCGATCCGGACCGGAATCGGATTGCTCCCCTCAAGTCGCTCAGGAGAGAACAGCCACTGCACTGCTTCTATGAGCAAGTTCATGCTGGCGCTCCTTCCAGTGCGGGAGCGGGCGCCTTCTGCTTAGCAACCGTCGTCCACGGCATGAGCATCCGACCCAGCAGTACAAGAGCGCGGTCGATCACCAAGGCGACGATCACTGTCATCACGACTCCCGCGAAGATCTCTTCCAAGATTCGGCGCTGAAAGCCGTTCGTAAAAAGGTAACCGAGGCTCTGCACGCCAATGAGAATTCCGACAGTCACGAGGCTCACCGTTGATACAGCAGCAACACGGAGGCCAGCAAGCACAACGGGACCGGCGAGTGGGAAGTCGACGGTCCAGAATCGACGCCAGCCGCCAAAACCTACGGCAGTGGCCGATTGACGGATTGCCGGATCAACCGAACCCAGAGCATCCGCGACAGACCGAGCCATGATGGCCACGGCATAGAGCGTGAGCGCGATCGTAATGTTGAGCTCGCTCAGGAAAGGGATGCCTATCAGCGGCGGTAGAAGCACGAACATCGCGAGCGACGGAATCGTATACAGCAAACCGGCAAGGGTCAGCAGGATGCCTCGAGTGAGCTTGAAGCGATAAGCCAACCAGCCCAACGGGATAGAAATGAGGAAGCCGAGAACTATCGGCGGAATACTCAGCCGAATATGTTCGAGGGTGAGACCCCAGATCAGATCAAGATTATTGATGATCCAGGTCACGCTAGCTCTGACCCTCCTACAAGAACGCCGGCTCCACGGCCTTCGCTGTCAACGAGAATCGTTCCGTTTGCGGTCTTCTTGAGGCTGAGCGCGCGCTTGCCTCGTTCAGCACCGATGAAGTCCGCCACGAAATCACTTGCCGGCGCAGCCATGATCTCGTTCGGGCTGCCAACCTGAGCAATCTTGGCGCCCTTTTCGAGGATTACGACCTGGTCGCCAAGCAAGAATGCCTCGTCGATGTCGTGGGTCACGAACACGATCGTCTTGTCGAGCTCATGCTGCAAGCGAATTGTCTCTTGCTGCAACTCTGCCCGCACGATCGGATCTACCGCGCCGAATGGCTCATCCATGAGAAGAATATTGGGGTTCGCAGCGAGACCTCGTGCAACGCCAACGCGCTGCTGCTGGCCGCCGGACAGCTGACTGGGGTATCTGTCGGCGAGCGTGCGGCTGAGACCGACAGTATCCAGCAGTTCGAGCGCTTGCTCGCGCGCCTGTTTCTTCGGCACTCCGTTGAGCGTCGGCACTGTAGTGACGTTGTCGATCACTTTGAAATGCGGCAACAAACCGGAGTTTTGCATGACGTAGCCGATGCTGCGTCGGAGGGCCACCGGCTCTTTGCTCATGATGCTGTCGCCATCGATTTCGATGTCGCCCCCCGTGGGATCGACCATGCGGTTGATCATCCGGAGCAGCGTTGTTTTACCGCTGCCTGACGAACCGACGAAGACCGTAATCTTTCGTGACGGAATCACGAGACTAAAGTCGTCGACGGCAACCGTACCGTCGGGGAAACGCTTGGTTACTGCACGAAATTCAATCATGATTTCGGCTCATTCCTCGCGCCCATGCGCGGATCGACACTTGCCAGCACTTATAGCTAAACAGTATTCGAGGCCGCTGTCATTCCCGATTGGGCATAACTCAGACGAGTTCGCATAGAGCGAACTGAGCTACCAGCCGATGTTCTCCGCGATGAAGCTTCCCACGTGCGTGGTGCTCACCGAAATAAAATCATCATCACCCTGTGGGTTCGTCAAGAACGCGCGAGCGACGAGTGCATCGCTCATTTCGAGGCCAGCCTCAAGAGTGAAACGAGTCGCTTGTGAGTTCTCAACGCCGAATCGCGCAGCCAAAGCTTCGACGATTCGCTCGGCAACCAACGACTTGTGAGTGCGGCCATTCGGCAGCGGACGGAGGTCGAGCTGGTCGCCGACCCGAAGACCGCGGAAACCGGGTTCGGTGCGGTAAGCGTCAATCACCGACGCGAAAGCAGTGCGGAGTGCATCGCGCCAGTTCTCGTTGGCGGGGTCATCGATAGCGTCAACGATACGTGCCATGACCCGCTCGAAGTTGCGAGATCCCAGAGCCTGCAGCAAAACGATGCGGTCGGGGAAATAGCGGTAGACGGTGCCGATCGACGCGCCTGCGCGTTCTGCAACCATAGCGGTGGTGAGCCGCTCAATGCCGACCTCGTCGACGATGGATGCTGCTGCATCAAGCAATGCGGTCAAACGGGCAGTGCTACGTGCTTGCACTGGCTCATTACGAAGCGAGACTGCTGGTTCAGTCGCGGTGTCGCGGGTTGTAGTTTGTGCGGACACAATGGCCCCCTTCTGGTGTCTGATCAATCCTAACCTTTAGAACGCTTGTTCTACGTCGAGTAGAAGCTCACTTTTTTCGATAAGAAGCCGTAAAATTGTCATATGTGCGGTCGATTTGCAATGGATGACACGGTGAATGAGATGATCACCGCGTTTGTTACCGCTACCGGTCGACCGCCCGAGGAATGGCAAGCAGATTGGCTCGCGACTCCGATCGTTCGACCGACTGACCAGGTACCGATCCTGCTGAAGACGCTCGAGGATCGCGATGATCCACAATCTGAGCTGATTCCGCGAGCTGCGCTCGCCCAGTGGTGGTTTACTCCGCCATACTCTCCGGTGCTTCGCGCCAAGTACCCCACCTTCAACGCGCGAAGTGAGACCGTGACCGAGAAGCCGACTTTTCGCACCGCCGTTGTCAGCCAGCGTGCCGTTCTACCTGCCATCGGCTACTTCGAAACCCAAAAATCAGGCCCCGTTCCAGTGCCGCACTACATCGCGCCCCGTGAGGGGCTCATCTACTTCGCTGGCTTGTATTCGTGGTGGAAAGACCCCGCGGCAGACCCTACAGACCCCGCGCGCTGGCGCCTGACGACCACCATGTTGACGCAGCAAGCAATTGGGGCACTTGCTGAGATCCATGACCGGATGCCCGTGATTCTCTCGCGTGACGCGATCGATGAATGGACTGATCCCCGCGTTCGCGGTGACCGCCTTCTCGTTGATGCCACGGTGACTGCTTCAGCCGCACTGAGTGAACAATTGCGTGCTGAACCCCAGAGCTAAGGTCACAGCGAAACCTGCAATGCGCGCGCGCCCCGCTCGAGGCACCCTAGGCTGGAGTAATGGCTCGAACCCGTAAGTCCCATGCTCCTGGCCCGACGGCGGGTGAGATTCTTCATCGAGCCGCCAGAATCGAGGATGCGTTCCATCGTTGGCGTGAACGCCGCGGCCGCAAGCGCGGACTCACCACGACGATTATCCCTTTCAGTAGCTATGCGACGGAGGGCTGGGCTCGCATCCTGTGCCGTGTAGTACTGACTCGCGGCACTGAAGCCTCAAAGAAGCGCGCGGAGAAAGTGCGCGGCTGGCGGAGTTTCTTCAGCATTCCGGTGAACTCGGAAGTCGTTACAGTCACGATTGGCGACGCTCAAGTGCAATTGACTCCGGGCCGTGGCGGAGTAATTGATGAACAAATCGACGTCGAGATGGCACCAGGTTGGCAGACAGCCACTCTCGATTCAGCGGGCTCCGACCCTACGACGGCTCACATCTTTGTGGTTGATCCGGCAGCCAACTTTGGAATCATTTCCGACGTGGACGATACCGTCATGGTCACGGCACTCCCCCGACCGTTGCTCGCCGCTTGGAACACTTTCGTGCTCGACGAGCACGCGCGACGCCCCGTCGCCGGAATGGCGGTACTTTACGACCGCATCACGCGCGCCAATCCGCACTCTCCCGTTGTATACCTGTCGACGGGAGCGTGGAATGTCGCGCCAACGCTGACCCGGTTCTTGCGGCGAAACCTCTATCCCCGTGGAGCCATGCTGCTCACTGACTGGGGGCCGACCCATGATCGCTGGTTCCGCAGCGGTGCCGAGCACAAACGGGCAAACCTTCGGCGCCTCGCTTCGGAGTTTCCTCACGTGAAGTGGTTGCTCGTTGGTGACGACGGGCAACATGACGAAGAGATCTACGGCGAATTCGTCGCCAGCCACCCGGAGAACGTCGCCGCTGTCGCCATCCGCCAGCTCTCAACCGGTGAGGCAGTGCTCGCCGGTGGCCGCAGCAAAACCGCCGAGCGTGAGAGCGAATCATCCGTTCCGTGGCGGTACGCACCAGACGGCGCCCGCTTGGCGATTGAACTGCGCGAGCTGGGTTTGATCAACGACTAGCGCCACATTGATTTGTTAAATTTCGTGCACGATGCGGCGATGTACAGGAACAGGGCCCGCGACGCTGCAATGATTGAGTAATGGCGTTACCAATCGAAGACTATGCCCTCATCGGCGACTGTCAGACTGCTGCCCTCGTTGGAATCGACGGGAGCATTGACTGGCTCTGCTTTCCGCGATTCGACTCCGCGTCGATGTTCGGAGCGCTGCTCGGCAACGAAGACCACGGCCGCTGGCTCGTTGCCCCGAGGGCGAGTGTGGATGCCCCGGTAACAGTCACCGTGACTCGCAAATATCAGACCAACACCTTCATCCTCGTCACGACGTGGGTCACGGAGGAGGGTGAGGTCGAAGTAATTGACTTCATGCCCCATGGCAACCGCCGCGCCGATGTTGTTCGCCGCATTCGTGGTGTGCGCGGAACCGTATCGATGTATACCGAACTGCTCATTCGGTTCGGCTACGCGACCGCGCTACCGTGGTTGCATCAGGCACCTGAAGCTGGCGGCCACGCGATCATCGCTGTGGCTGGCCCTGATGCGATTGTCGCTCGCGGTATCGAAATGCATTCTGCCGACCACACTCACCGCGGCGACTTCACGATCAGCGAAGGCGAAACCCGCGACCTCACGATGACGTGGTACCCCGCACACCGCAACCCGCCAGCCGACGTTGACGTGGATTCCGTTCTTGAATCGACAAGCAAGTGGTGGCTCAACTGGGCTGCACACTGCGAGCCGACCGAGGAGTACCGCGAGATCGTGAAGCGCTCGCTGCTGGTTCTTCGCGCTCTCACGCACGAAGACACCGGTGGCATTGTTGCCGCAGCGACGACGAGTTTGCCGGAGTGGTTTGGCGGGAGCCGCAACTGGGACTACCGCTACGTCTGGCTTCGCGACGCTGCGCTCACCCTGCACGTCTTGCTGGATCACGGCTACGTCGCAGAGGCAGAAGCCTGGCGCCGTTGGCTGTTGCGGGCGATCGCAGGAGACCCTGCCGACGTGCAGATCATGTACGGACTCTCGGGCGAGCGATGGCTGGAAGAGCGGGAGCTCACCTCGCTGCCCGGCTACGAAGGAGCGTCGCCGGTTCGCGTCGGCAACGGTGCGTTCGACCAGTTCCAAGGCGACGTCTTTGGCGAAGTCATGATCGCCCTCCAAGCGGCCCGTCGCTCCGGCGTTCATGAGAACGACTTCTCGTGGCCACTGCAACGGGCGCTGATGAGTTACGTCGAAGACAACTGGAACCGTCCGGACAACGGTATCTGGGAGATTCGCGGACCGGAGCGCCACTTCACGCACTCTCGAGTGATGCTGTGGGCAGCGATGGACTGCGCGATCACAGCCGTGGAAGAGTTCGGGCTTGAAGGTCCCGTTGAGAATTGGATCGGCATCCGCGAAGAGATTCGCCAAGAAATCGAACGCGACGGTTGGGATGCCGAACGCGGAACGTACACGCAGTACTACGGCGGCTCCGGTGTCGATGCCTCGCTTTTGCAACTCCCTCAGGTGGGTTATCTCAAGGCAGACGACCCCCGGATGCTCGGCACTGTTGCTGCGATCGAAGACGAACTCCTGCAGGACGGTCTCGTGTTGCGCTACCGCACCGAGAGCGGAGTGGATGGCCTGCCCGACGGCGAGAACCCCTTCCTGACCTGCTCGTTCTGGCTGGTTGAACAATACGCATCCTCCGGCAGAGTAAGCGACGCCACGGTACTCATGGACCGACTCGTAGGTTTTGCGAACGATGTCGGGCTCATCAGCGAGGAATACGACACCGTCAACGAGCGCCAGGCGGGTAATACTCCGCAAGCACTGAGCCACTTGGCTCTCGTTCGAGCGGCAGACGCGATCTCGAAAGCAAAGAACCCGCAGTGAAGTTTTTTGCGACGCTTGTCATTGCGCGTCGTTCACCGCTGCTACAGGTGCTCAAAACATCTGTAGCAGCGGTCATTGCGTGGCTCGTCGCCGGATTCGCCCTGCAAGAACCTCTCCCCATCTTTGCTGCGATCGCGGCACTACTCGTCGTGCAGCCGAGCGTCACACAGTCGATCGAGAAAGGTCTCGAGCGCAGCATTGGTGTCGTTGCCGGCGTCGTTGTAGCGCTCGGTGCTGGTCAACTGTTTGGCGATCAAAGCTGGGTGATCCTGGGCGTCATCATCATCGCGGTTCTCGTCGCCTGGTTGTTGAAACTCAGCCCCGGCTCGGCGAACCAGATCCCGATTAGCGCGATGCTCGTGCTTGCACTGGGCGGCCAGAATGCTGGCTATGCGGTTGAGCGAATAATCGAAACGATTATCGGTGCCATGATCGGCCTCATCGTGAACCTCGCGATTGTCGCTCCCGTCATTGTGAGCCCTGCCCACGCGGCCGTCGCCACGCTCACAAAGCGCACCGCAGCAACCCTCGAGTCGCTCGCCGTATCGCTGCGCCAGCCGCAGACCGACGCTCAGTTACGCACGCTTCTTGAGGAGGCGCGTCACTTGCGCGATCTGCGCGATGCTGCTGGCACCGCGCTACGTCAGGGCGCAAACAGCCTCACGTTGAATCCCCGAAAGAGCAAACATCACCGACTGCTCAGGCGTGACACCGAGCTCTTTGCGATGCTCACCGTACTCGTGACGCGAACGCTCGGGATGGCGCGAGCGATCCACGATCGCTACGACACCAATCTCGTCTCCGACCCCGTGGTGCTGTCAATTGCGCGCGAATTAGAGCGAGCCGCTCACGACCTGCGCCTGCGCGGTCGTTCGCCGAATGAACGAGAGGCCGCGCCTCCCACTCAGGAATTGCTCGCGCTCACCGCACCCCTCACCGTGCTGACGCCACATCCGCAACACTGGATTCTGATTGGATCACTGCTCGAAGATGTGCGCCGAGTCCACGAAGAAATCGTCGGCAACACTGACAACGGCTAGCTAGCCAACGATCGCCGCGCACTCAGCGAGACAGCGCACAAATCGCCCCGTCTCCCCCGAGATTTCACGCCGCAACTCGAGCAGCCGCAGCGCAGCGTCATCGATGACAGCCTCGTCAAGTGTGCCGTCGTCAATAGCTTGCTCGACGGCAGCAACAATGGCCGCCGTATCGACTGCTCCGACGTAGAGCAACATGGTGTTTCCTGCCTCAATCGCGCGGACAGCATTCGCGGTCTGATCGGCGTACTCCGCAACTCCTGAGCGTTCAAGCATGCCCATGTCATCAGTGATCACTATGCCGTCAAACCCTAGATCTTCGCGCAGAATCTCATGCCAGCGGCTTGAGAATGTCGCCGGCTCAGAATCCACTGCGGTGAACGTCAAATGGCCGAACATGACCAACGGCGCTCCCGCGGCGATGCCCTCCTCAAAAGGAACCGCGTGAGTCGACTGCCAATCAGCAAACGACAACGACGTCGTTGGGATGCTCGAATGCGAGTCGCCAGCAGCAGCACCGTGCCCGGGAAAGTGCTTGAGAGTGGAGAGCACCATCGACTCACCCTGCACAGCCTGAGCAACCCGCGCGCCAGCATCCCGTCCGGTCGCTCCGAACGAGCGGTCATAGATGAAGCTCGACGTGTCACTCGCGATGTCCGCGACAATACCGAAGTTCACCGACACCCCTACTGACTTGAGTAATGCCCCACGTTGAGCGAACGCCTCAAAGGATGCACTCGGTGACTGCGAACGAAGTTCATAGGCAGAAGCGGCATCGTCTGTAGGTACACGACGAACGATTCCACCCTCCTGATCGGTCGCGACGAGCACAGGAAGTCCCGCTTCATCGCTGAGCGCAGCTGTATCCGTTCGCAATTGGCTCAAGCTGCTCGGGATGTTGTCGCCCATGACGATGAAACCGCCGGCTCCCTCAAGATCTGGCCCTAACCGCGCAGCAGGAGAAACTCCGGGAACATGCACCATGAGCATGCTCATCACTTTGTGACGGAGCGACATAGTAGAAAGGCGATCACTCGCATATTGCGCTACAGGATCAAGCTTCTCCACGGGCGGCCTAGCCGCAAAAGTGGGAGCCGGCACGATCTCGGGATTCCGGCCGGTTGTGCATCCGGCCAACATCATGAAGGCGAGCACAACACCGATGAACGCCGGAATTCGTCGTGCGATCGTCATGCAGCGATCGTACCCGGCATCGGAGAAGTCTCCCTATAACAGCCAGGTGAGCGACGCGAAATCCTCAGCGCTCAGTCCAAACTTGTCGGTGGCATGCGCCACCGCCGACCGCACGGCGGGAACGTCAGAGTCAACGCGCGTGAGCACGTCTATTCCCGCCGGAGTAAGTCGCGACTTGGAAAACCGCAACACCATGGTGTCAAAGTTGTCATCGGCCCCCACGACCTGCCAGTGACTGGTGAGAACCTTCAGCCAGCCTTGGCCCCGCCACACAAATTCGTCACCCCGCAAGCGGTCGGTGCCGATGATCGTTTTCACTTCACCGGTACGAGTCGTGTAGCTCACTGTGTCGGTCAATGTCAGCTCATCGCCTTCCACGGACTCGTAGCTAAACTCCGGATTGTGCCGCGTTCCGTCAACCCACATCGGAAAATTGGTCGCTCGAAGAGTCCACGCGCCAGGCAGCTTGGCGGCAAGCACCGAAGAATCAAAAACTTCACTCACAAGATCAACATAGAACACCACGGCTGAGAGTCCCGTCACGACGCGAATCACCGGCTACTCTTGGCCCATGTTTCGCGCCCTCCTTCGGTCGTCTCACCCGGGCCCCACACTGGCTGTGACTGCCATTGTTCTCGCTCTTGCCTGGGGTTACGGACTCGAAGGGTGGCGCATTGCGCTTGTGACCCTTGCCATCGTGGCCAATCAGCTTTCGGTGGGCATCTCTAACGATGTGCTCGACGCTGACCGGGACCGTTCCTCCGGCCGCACCGATAAGCCTCTCGCGAGCGGCGATGTCTCCGTGACGACAGGGGCGGTTGTCGCGCTGGGGTTGGCTGCGACATCCATCGTTCTCTCGCTCGCGCTTGGACCGCTAGCAGCCGTTGCCCATGGGATTTTTCTCGCAAGCGGCTGGGTCTACAACCTTGGGTTGAAGTCGACACTGGCCTCAGTAGTGCCGTACGTTGTCGGTTTTGGCTCGCTGCCCGCCATCGTGACTCTGGCGTCCGACGCGCCGCGGCTTGCCGCACCGTGGTCGATGACGGCTGCTGCGCTATTGGGAGTGGCCGCTCACTTCAGCAATGTGCTCCCTGACCTTGCCGATGACTCCGACACCGGCGTGCGCGGGCTTCCGCATGTGTTGGGGGCTCGTGTCTCCGCGGTCGTCATAGCACTCGGACTCATCGGCGCGAGTGCTGCTGTCGTTTTCGGCCCCGGCACGACTCCGAGCGTTCTGGCGCTCATCGGGTTCGCGGCGACAGCCACCATCGCTAGCGTGAGCGTAGTTCTCGTGGTGAGTGGCCGCCTTGAACGGATGCTGTTCCGCCTCACCATCGCCGCCGCGGTCATCAATGTTGCGCTCTTGCTGCTCTCAGCGCCCGGACTGAGCTAGAGCTCCGCTACGCCAGTGGTGGAGCGGCCTCCACGGCCTCTTCTTCGGTAGCAGCGGGGTTGCGGATGCCGAGCAACGAGGCGAGCGCCCCCGCGAAGAGCAACGCAGCGGTGACTATGACAACGCGATGGAAGTTCTCTGGCGACAGCGGTCCCACCGCAATAACGCCGATAAGCGCCACCGTAACAAGCCCCGCAATGCGAGAAACAGCATTATTTACCGCCGAACCGATACCTGCCTGCTCCGCCGAGATGGCGCCCAGAATTGCGGATGTGAGCGGCGCGACGGTCATGGAGAGTCCGACAGAGAATAAGAGCACTCCCGGAAGTACTTCAGTGAAGTAGTTCACGGACTCGCCCATCCGCAGGAAGGTCACGTAACCGACACCGCCGAGAAAAGGGCCGAGCGTCATAAAGAGTCGCGGCCCATACTTGCCGCTCAACCGGCCAAAGTACGACGAGAGCACAATAATGCCGAGGGAGGAAGGCAAGAAGGCGATTCCCGCGAAGGTCGCCGAGTAACCCGCCACTTCCTGCAAATACACGACCACAATGAATCCGCCGAGAGCCAGCGCTCCGTAGATGAAGAACGTTGCAATGTTGCCCATGCTGAAATTACGCCGACGAAACAGTTCAAGCGGCAGCATCGGTTGAGCCGCCTTGCTCTGCCACACGATGAACGCGACAAAACTGAGGATGCCGACAGCGAGGGGGCCATAGACAGCGGGGCTATCCCAGCCCAGATTCCCCTGCTCGATAAGCGCGAAGACGGGGCCGCCAAGACCGACAATCCCCAGACCTGCGCCAATGAAATCAATGCGAGTGTTTACTTTTCGCTCGTCACGATGACCGAGTCTCACGAGCAGCCAGAGCGCAATCGCGATAGGTATGACGTTGATGGCAAACACGAGACGCCAGCTCAGCAGGTCGACAAAAGCACCACCGAGCACGGGGCCCACGATGAACGCCGCGCTCGTCCACGCCGTCCACTGACCGATCGCGTGGGCTTGAGCCGCGCCCCGGAAAGTGGACATGATCAACGCGAGCGAACTCGGCACTAGGAGCGCCCCGGCGATACCTTGCGCTCCACGCATAACGATCAGTAGTTCCGGAGTCGGGGCGACAGCGATGAGCAGCGATGCCACGCCAAAACCGATCAGCCCAATCCGCAGAATCACAATGCGACCGAACACATCGGAGAGAGAGCCCGCGAGCAAGATCAGGGAGCCGAGGGTGATCAAATAGGCATCGACGACCCACTGTTGAGTGCTCAGTCCACCGCCGAGCTCAGAGCTGATTGCGGGCAACGCAACATTAATCACAGACCCATCGAGAAAAGCGACAAACGAAGCCACAATCGCGATGGTCAGGACGAAACGTTGATCGCGGGTCATACAGCTATTCAACACCCGCCGGCCGCGAGATATGCCCGGCCAAGCTGACTGTCATTAGTCGAGCCGACTCAACCCCGTGACACGCACGACAGCGACCCCCTCGGCGGCAGACTCGGCGAGATCGACCGTGGCATTGATCGACCAGTCGTGATCTCCGGCAGGGTCCTCGATAATTTGCCGAACGTGCCACTGACCTGGCTCCTCGGTGATAGCAATCATCGCTGGACCGCGCGCGTCACCCGACGTGGAGATGGTGTCGTGCTCGTCAAAGTAACGGTCGAGCGCCTCACCCCATGCCTGCTCATCGAAGCCTGCTGCGGCATCCAACTCGCCAAGCGCGACCGCGTCGTCACGCGCCGCAAGCTGCACGCGGCGGAACATCTCATTGCGCACGAGTACGCGGAAGGCCCGCGCGTTCGTCACGACGGATGCCGGGGTCGGCGGCAACACGGGCTCATTACTGCTGGCGCTATCGGCCCCGTTCGTCATAGCCTCCCACTCATCGATGAGACTCGAATCGACCTGGCGCACGAGTTCGCCGAGCCATTCGATGAGGTCGAGAAGTTCGTCTGTCTTGGCGTCATCCGGAATGGTCTGGCGAGTGGCGCGGTAGGCGTCGGAGAGGTACCGAAGCACGAGACCTTCGCTGCGGGCAAGCCCATAGAAACCCACGAAATCGGCGAACGTCATGGCGCGCTCGTAGAGATCACGCACGACGCTCTTGGGGCTCAGAGCAAAGTCGCCGATCCATGGCTGACTCGCGCGATACATGTCGAAGGCCGCATCAAGCAATTCTTCGAGAGGCTTCGGCCACGTGACCTCGTCGAGCAGTTCCATGCGCTGGTCGTATTCGATCCCCTCGGCTTTCATCGCCGCGACCGCTTCACCGCGAGCCATGAACTGTTGTTGCGACAGGATCGGGCGCGGGTCATCCAAGGTCGCTTCAAGTACCGAGATCATGTCGAGCGCATAGCTGGGCGACTCTCGGTCGAGCAGATCGAACGATGCAACAGCGAAGGGTGAGAGCGGCTGGTTGAGCGCAAAGTTCGCCTGCAACTCGACGGTGAGGCGAATCTCGATCCGCTCGTCGAAGCTCTCGACTTCTTCGCCGTCGACGACAACAGTGTCGGAGACCCGATGCTCTTCGACAATCTCCGCTGTGCGCAGCGTGCGGTAGATCGCGAGCGCCTGCTTCGCGAGCTCGCGCTGCTTATGCCGGGGTTCGTGGTTATCTTCGACGAGTGTGCGCACGTTGGAGAAGACGTCTCCCCCGCGGGCGATCACGTTGAGGATCATGGCGTGATTCATGCGCATGTTGCTACTGAGTTGCTCGGGCTCAGCGGCGATCATCCGTTCGAAGCTGGTTTCGCTCCAGGTCACGAATCCCTCGGGTGGCTTTTTGCGAACAATCTTGCGGATCTTCTTGGGGTCGTCTCCCGCTTTCGCGACGAGTTTCGCGTTCTCCGATTCGTGTTCGGGTGCTTGCGCGACAACTGTGCCCGCCGTGTCGAAACCCGCGCGACCGGCTCGACCGGCGATCTGGTGAAACTCGCGAGCAGTGAGTTGACGCATCCGAGTTCCGTCGTACTTCGTGAGCTGTGTCAGCAGAACCGTGCGGATGGGCACGTTGATCCCCACGCCGAGGGTGTCGGTTCCACAGATCACTCGCAGCAATCCCCGCTGGGCAAGTTGCTCGACGAGTCGCCGATACTTCGGCAGCATCCCCGCGTGATGGACTCCGATACCCGAGCGAATGAGTCGCGACAAAGTCTTGCCGAACACCGTGGTGAATCGGAAGTCACCAATCGCTTCAGCAATCTCGTCGCGCTGCTCTCGCGAGATGACCTTGATGCTCGTCATGGCTTGAGCGCGCTCAAGCGCAGCAGCTTGCGAAAAGTGCACGATGTAGATCGGTGACTGCCCTGTCGAGAGCAGCTCTTCGACGGTTTCGTGAATAGGGGTAAGCGCCCACGAGTAGTGCAAGGGCACGGGACGCTCGACACCCGTGATGAGGCTTGTTTCGCGGCCAGTGCGGCGGCTCAGATCATCCGCCAGTGGCTGCATGTCTCCGAGCGTCGCCGACATAAGCACGAACTGCACCTTGGGTAGCGTCAGCAGTGGAACCTGCCAGGCCCAGCCGCGGTCGGGATCAGCGTAGAAGTGAAACTCGTCCATGACGACCTGATCGACCCGCGCATCCGCTCCCTCGCGGAGCGCGAGGTTGGCAAGAATTTCTGCCGTGCAACAAATAATCGGAGCATCCGCGTTCACGGAAGAGTCGCCCGTAACCATGCCCACGTTCTCTGCACCGAACACGTCGACAAGGGCAAAGAACTTTTCACTCACGAGCGCCTTGATCGGTGCCGTGTAAAACGTGCGCTGCCCTTGAGCCAAAGCAATCGCGTGGGCGGCGATCGCCACGAGGGACTTTCCTGTACCGGTGGGAGTGGAGAGAATGACGTTCGCGCCAGAAACAAGCTCGATAACGGCTTCATCTTGCGCAGGGTACAGAGTCAGACCACGATCGGATGCCCAGCCCACGAAAGCGTCATAGGTTGCGTCTGCGTCAAAGGGCGTCGGAAGCGCGTCCAGAAGTGAGGGCATTGTTCCACCGTAGCGGGGTCTCGACACCTCAGAGCACGCCGGATGCAGGGAGTTAGCTCAGGGCGAGCATTACCGACGCCACGAGAGCAAGCACCATGCCGAGCAACTGCACTCGACTGACTTTCTCGTGAAGCGTGAAGCGCGCCAGCACTATCGTCGCGAGCGGATAGAGACTCACAAGCACTGAGACGACCGCCAGACTGCCCGCTTGCAGCGCGAAGAGCACAAAGGCATTGGATGCCCCCACGAGTACGCCACCGAAGGCCGCGAGGATGCGTGCCCGGCCAACGCTCACGACCGGACCGCCCTCGGGTTGATGATCAAACTGGGCGAAGAAGTGGCGCAGCGGAACACTGAGACGTGTCAGAGCAAGCAATACGAGCATGGCGGCGAGACCGACGAGAATCTCCACTACCGCCGTTGCGAGCCCCGCTGACTCTGGCGCATGGTCGAGAGCGATGAGGGCACTACCGAGCCCGAGACCGGAAACGATGCTGACAACAACCGTGCGCGGCCGCACCCGCAGTGCAGCATCCGACCGCGTGACGGAGACCAGTAGCGCGCTGATGAGAGCAAGCACGATAGCGATCCACGCTTGAACCGGCAGTTGCTCGCCCGTGAGCACGGCGAAAGCGACGGGCACAATCGCGCCGATAACAGCGATAAGAGGTGCCACCAGGCTCATGGGGCCATCTGCGAGAGCCGCGTAGAACGTGAGGAGACCGACGATCGCACTGACCCCGGCGATACTGCCCCAGAGCAGCGCTCCCGGCTCGAAACTGACCGGAACAAAGAGCATTGCCATAAGCAACGACAGCGTTGCGAACACATGGATGATCGTGGTGGCGGGAACCACCCGCAAACGACGTGTGCTCAGCCCGCCAAAGAAATCAGAGACGCCGTAGAACACGGAGCCCGCAAGGGCGAGCACGACGCTGAGGATCATGTCGCCAGCATAGAGCCAGTACTAGCCATCCAAGGCACGAGAAGATCAGTAGCGCGGGTAGAATCTGGTGTGCCTAACTCTTCTGACACCCCCGACCACGCCCCGAGCGGCCTTGACCCTGCAGAGCTCGACATTGCGCTGAAGGTGCTGGGCCAGATGGTAGGCATGGATGAAGAGCACCCCGACTTTGTGACAGTACGCCGCGCGACGGCAGCGATGTTCAAAGCGGTGAAGAAGGAGCGCCGTCTCGAGAAACGGGCCGCAATCGCTGACGCCGACCGTGACGTCATCGCAGCGACCGCCACCGGTGCAGCAGACCGCATCGATGACGAAACTCGCGGCATCCCCATTTCGACGAGCACAACGGCGCCGACGGCAGGCGAACTCATCAAAGCGCGCCCCTGTTATATCTGCAAGCAGCCGTACACCACTGTCGACGCGTTCTATCACCAGCTCTGCCCGAGTTGCGCGGCGTTCAATCACGCTAAGCGAGACGCGCGCACCGATCTCAGTGGCAAGCGCGCCCTGCTCACCGGCGGTCGCGCCAAGATCGGCATGTATATCGCGTTGCGACTGCTGCGGGATGGCGCCCACACCACCATCACGACCCGCTTTCCTCGGGATGCCGTTCGCCGCTTCTCGAGCCTGCCCGATTCGGCAGACTGGCTGCACCGCTTGCGCGTCGTCGGAATCGACCTCCGCGACCCCGCACAGGTCATCGGCCTCGCCGAGTCCGTCGCGGCTCAGGGCCCGCTCGACATCCTGATCAACAATGCAACGCAGACCGTGCGTCGCTCCCCTGGCGCGTACCAGCCTCTCGTCGACGGCGAGCTCGCTCCCCTGCCCGACGGCCCGCTGCCCGAGCTCGTGACCTTCGGCCACACGAACGACCCGCACCCGCAGGCGCTCGCCCAGTCTGTATCAGCTCACCCCATTTTGGCTGCGGCGGCCACTCGTGCAGAAGAGCTCACCGAGCAAGCCATGACCGCCGGTTCAAGCTCGCTCGAACGGCTTGCTGCTGGCACCGCGATTGATGCCGGTGGGCTTGTCCCCGACCTCGATTCGATCAATTCGTGGACGCAGCACGTCGACCAGGTTGATCCGCTCGAAATGCTCGAAGTTCAACTCGCCAACACCACAGCACCGTTCGTCTTAATCTCCAAGCTACGTCCATCGATGGCTGCCTCCGCGTCACGACGCAAGTACATTGTGAACGTGTCGGCGATGGAGGGCGTGTTCGGCCGGGGCTACAAGGGGCCGGGGCATCCGCACACCAATATGGCTAAAGCGGCCGTGAACATGCTCACTCGCACGAGCGCACGCGAGATGTTTGAGAGCGACGGCATTCTCATGACGAGCGTTGACACTGGATGGATCACGGATGAACGCCCCCACCCGACGAAAGTGCGGTTGGCAGAGGAAGGCTTTCATGCGCCGCTCGACCTCGTCGACGGTGCGGCCCGTGTCTACGACCCCATCGTGCGCGGCGAGGACGGCGAAGATCTGTTCGGCATCTTCTTGAAGGACTACGACAAGAGCTCATGGTGACGCCGGCAGATTTTCTTCGCGCCACGACAAGCGGAACACGCGTCGTCGTGCGACACCTCATTGACGATGGGCGCGCCACCGACTCTCTTGGCTATTTTCATCTCGCCGATGACACTCATTGTGTAGTCGCGACCGCCCGCGGGCTCGAAACGATCGAGCTGGCGCGGGTGATCGCGGCCAAAGAGGTGCCGCCGCCACCGGCGCCGCGCCCTCGTGCTACTTCTTCGGACTAGCCTTCGCTGGGGCCTTCTTCGCCGCTGGGGCCTTCTTCGCCGCTGGTGCTTTCTTCGCCGGAGTGACCTTGCCAGGGTTGAACATGTGCCCAGGGTCAGCAGAGTCAAAGAGTCCCTGCATGACTTTCACGCCCTCAGTAGAGATGTCTTCCTCAAGCCACGGAGAATGTTCAACACCGACTCCGTGGTGGTGTGAAATGGTGCCATCGTTGTCGACGAACGACTGTTGAATGGCGCGCTTGACGGTGTCGTATTCGCCCATAGGGTCGTCACCAAATGTGAACGCAAAAGTGAAGTAGAGACACGCTCCCGAGTGATACGAGTGCGACATGTGCGACATGATCCAGCCCTTAGTGCCGAGCGAATCGTAGGCATCTTGCGCTGCTTTGTGGGCTGCGGCGTGGAGCTTCACTACCGACGACCAGGGGGTTGCCGTCTCAGAGACATCACCAGCGGCGCCCATGTCGAGCAAGAAGTCCCGCAGGTAGGGAGTGTCGAATTTTTTCTGGTCGTAGAGGATGCCCGGCCCCTTGCCGACGCCCATTCCCCCGTGCTTGCTCACGATCTTGTCAACGAGACTCTTCTGACGTTTCGCGTGTGAAGTTTCTCCTTCGAAGCCGATGAACGAGAGACAAATGTCGTCGAGATTCCACCCCTTGGCCTTCATGAGGTTCGGCAGTGCAGTCTCGGCAGAGAACTTGCTAAAGCCAGTGCGCGTCTTGCTCGTTGCGAGTGAGAAACCCGTCTCTTTCGCGTCAGATATGCGTGTGATGGATGGTGTCGCATCCGACTCAGCGATGGCTTGCATCGCGGCGATTCCCGCTTGCCAGTTTGGGAAGAAGTACGCGTAGACATCACGCTTCTCGGGAATCCGGTGTACCTGCACCGTTACTTCGGTAATGACTCCGAGACGACCTTCGCTGCCCAGAATCATCTCTCGCACGCTCGGACCGCTTGAGGTACTCGGCAGAGGGCGCAACACGAGCACGCCACCGGGGCGCACAACTCGAAGTCCACGAGTGATGTCGGCGATGTCGCCGTACTTGTCTGATTGCATTCCCGACGATCGGGTAGCAACCCACCCGCCGACCGTCGAGTGTGTGAAGCTGTCGGGGAAGTGACCGATCGTCCAGCCCTGAGCATTGAGCTGCTCCTCGAGGTCGGGCCCCTGGGCGCCGGCTTGGATTCGCGCAAGCCCCGCGGCCTTGTCTACGGAAATGACCTTTCGCAAACGTCCGAGGTCGAGCGAGATGACAACGCGCTTCTCTGCGGGCATCGGCTCAAGGCTGCCCGCGATGTTGCTGCCGCCACCGAAAGGAATGATGACCGCGTTGGCGGCAACAGCCGCATCCACGATCGCTTGCACTTCAGCTTCATCGGCTGGGTAGATGACAACGTCAGGGCTGCGTTCGATCGCATTGCTGCGGATGCGCACGAGGTCGCGCAGGCTCTTGCCGTAGGTGTGAATGACGCGCACCATGTCGTCGCGCGTGACGTTGTCTTCGCCAACGATGCCGGCCAGTTGTGAGATGAAGGCTGCCGTGGCTTTGCTCTTCGGCACGTTCAGATCATCAAACGACGGCTCGCCAGCGCGAGTGGCCGAACCAAGGTCGAGACCGACCGCGTACTCCACGAAGGGAGCGAATCCGGGCTTGTCCTCGTGGTGGAATCCCACACCCTCGTTGCCCCAGCCCCACCACTTCATGTGTTTGACAGCAGTCATTTGATTCCCTTCGGCGATGAGCGTGGCATTGGTTGAACCGTCTCGTGAAGCTGACGAACAGCGTCAGACAGTCGGGTAGAAAATTCTTCGGGTGTCTCGGAACCAGAGCGGTACATCAATTCGCCACAGACTACCGTGACGGGCAAGCGGCCTCGCTTGGGCCAGTTGTAGCCTCGAGGCATTGCTGCGGAGGCGCCAACAAGAGCAATGGGCAAACATGGCGCGGAAGTCGCAATAGACAGTGCCGCCGCCCCCGGTTTAAAGCGCGTCAACGCACCCTCTCGAGTTCGTCCTCCCTCCGGAAAGATGAGGAGAGGAACGCCCCGTTCGAGCAGGGCCCGCGAGGATCCCACGCGCTTACCCTCGGCATTGCGTTCAATCGCGAAGGCGTTGAAGAACAGCGTTGTCAGCCACTTTCGCCACCAGACTTCGAAGAAGTAGTCCGCAGCGGCCCCGGCAGCAAGGTATCGCGCTCGTTTGCGGGGAAGAGCGCCAATAATAAGCGGAGCATCAAGGTGGCTTGAGTGGTTAGCGACGGCAATAAAGGGCCCGTCAAAGCTCTCGATATGTTCGCTACCGTGCACTCGCACACGTACGAGCGACCACACGAGGGGTTTGAGTAGCCCTCGTTGCGCTATGAACCGAACACTCGCCACCGGTGCCGAGGTAAAACGGTCAAAACCACGGATCATTTCTTAGTCGTATCCTTCACGCCACGTGATTCGGAGCCCTCGTCACTTCGGCTTGAAGAAATCTTGGCAGAGATCCAGCGAATTGTGCGTCTCGGCAGATGTCGAGCAAACCACCCGATGACTCGGTACCGAACAGTAGGTATGGAAATTACTTTGCCGCGTGCCGCATCGCGCAACGCACCTCTTACGAGGGTCGCGGCATCCATCCACATAAAGTCGGGGATAGAAGAGGTGCGGATGCCCGCCCGCTCGTGGAACTCCGTGACAACCCAGCCCGGCATGAGCGCCGTCGCAGTCACTCCCGTAGTGCGCAGTTCTACCGAGAGTCCTTGGCTATATGAGGCGACCCACGCTTTGATCGCGGAGTACGAGCCCATCGTCACTAGTCCAGCGATGCTCGACAGGTTGATAATCGACCCTGAGCCGCGCGCTCGCATCCCTCGTGCCGCAGCCCCGCCCAGAATGAGCACTGCCCGGCACATGACATCGAAGGCATGCTCGTGCACGGGCAGGTCGGCTTCGGCAGTGAGCCGAGCGTGCACACCAAATCCAGCATTGTTCACGAAGATGTCGATCGGGCGTGAATCGTCTGTCAGCCGCTCTGCGATACGCATCACATCATCGCGCACGGCGAGGTCGGCGCTGATCGTTTCAACGGTGATGCCGTATTCGGCATGTAGTTGTGTCGCGGTTGCGAGTAGGCGCTTCTCGTCACGAGCGACAATCACAATATTGGTGCCCGACTGCGCCAACTGGAGCGCGAATTCGGCACCGATCCCCGAAGTGCCGCCGGTTATAAGCGCTGTTGCCATGTCGCCAAGACTACGGCACGCCTCCCGCAACGATTGTGATTGTGCGTCAGAGTCGCACCTAGAATTGATGAAACTCGCCACGCCAACACTGTCTGGAGCAGAGGAGAACGATGCCCAAGAGTCTTGAGGTTGCTCTCGACGATATGTCGGTCCCCGCCGCGCATTTTGACGTGCGAGCGTATGCCGACTCAGCCCAAGCGAGCTATCGTGACGACCTCAATCTTGAGGCCTACGAAGCGGCGCCCCTCACTCCAGAGACGCTGCGCACTTTGCGGTATCTCCAAGTGGTTGAACGGGGCACGATGACGCATTTGCGCAGTGTTCTCGTCACGGCTACTCACAAAGATTCGCGGGTTACCGCGTTCCTTATTACCTGGGCTTTCGAAAAGTATTGGATCGCTGATGCTCTCGACCAGATCATCCGCGCCCATGACGGAGCGGATGCCGATCGCGCGCCTTTTCGCACCCCGGTTGAGCGAACCATTCGTGAGTCCATCGTTGCCAACATTGTGGGACTCCCCATGATCGCGGTTCACACCTCTCTCGGCACGGTAGACGAGTGGCTCATGCAGGCCGCCTATCGCCGACTGATCGAGCTTGACCCTCACGAGCAACTCACTGACACTGTCGGTCGCATTCTCGCCACGAAGGCGCGGCAATTGGAGTTCTTCGAGGCACAGGCGCGTCACCGTCTTGCCGAATCAGTCCGTGCCCAAAAAGTCACCCGCAAACGACTCGCAAAGACGCCCTGGCCCATCGGTGCCCGCGCAGAACCGCGCACCAATACTCAGTTCTTCTTCGAATATCTTTTCCGCAGCGCACCAGAAACCATCCAGCACCTTGACGAACTCGTTGATTCCCTCGACGGGCAGACCAACCTCAACCTCATGACAAGGGCAGCCGCCGTATGACGACCATCACGCCCCTCACTAACGAACACGTCTTCCTCACCGGAGCTACAGGGTTCGTCGGTCAAGCCATTCTTGAGCGACTCCTGTCGAGCCACCCCGACACCCGTATCTCGATTTTGGTGCGAGGCAAAGGCTCAACTACCGGCGAAGGTCGACTGACCAATCTCATGCGCAAGCCTGTTTTCTCGCAGTGGATGGAGACGGTCGGCAAAGACGAAGCGCTCGCTCACGTCGCACGCCGTGTCACCGTGATTGAAGGCAGCCTCACGGATGTCGGCACCCTTCCCGATGACATCGATGTCGTCATCCACGGCGCTTCTACGGTCTCGTTCGATCCGCCCATCGACGAAGCGTTCGACACCAACGTGGGCGGAGCAACGGGCATCTACTCCGCTCTCTTGGCGAGCAAGTCGCGGCCCCACGTTGTGCACGTTTCGACTGCGTACGTTGGCGGCATCCGTAAGGGAATCGTTCCCGAAGCATCTCTCATTCACGATGTCGATTGGCGAGCTGAGTATGAGGCCGCGCGTACGGCACGCAGTCGTGTTGAGTTTGAATCGCGCCAGCCCGAAGCGCTGCGCGCTCAATTGACGGCAGCGAAGGCACGCCACGGTAAAGCCGGTCCGCAAGCTGTCGCACAGTTCACCGAGGCAGCTCGAGCAGAGTGGGTTCACGATCGACTCGTCGATTATGGCCGCATGCGCGCCGAGAGCCTCGGCTGGACCGACGTTTACACGCTCACTAAGGCCTTTGCCGAGCGTGTCGCCGAGGAGATGTGGGCGCAGGCGGGACACCGGCTTTCGGTTGTTCGACCGTCGATTATTGAGAGTGCGCTTCGGCATCCGTTCCCGGGGTGGATCGATGGTTTCAAAGTCGCCGACCCGCTGATTCTGGCGTACGGCCGGGGCCAATTACCCGATTTTCCTGGACTTCCCGACTCGGTGCTCGATGTCATCCCCGTTGATTTTGTAGTCAACGCCACTCTCGCGGCGGCCGCAACGAAGGCTGACCCTGCCGCTCCGAAGTATTACCACGTGAGCTCTGGCGCCAGTAATCCCCTGCCGTTCCACCGCATGTACGACAACGTTAACGCTTACTTCACGGCGAACCCATTGCCTGCCGAAGACGGCGAGATCAGCGTTCCACTCTGGCGATTCCCTGGCGGCCAGCGCGTTGAAAAGGCGCTCGTGAAGCGAGAGCGCCAGGCGGCACGAGCCGAGGGCGTTATCGCGAAGCTACCGACGACTCCGCGCACCAGGCGCTGGCTTGATGAGGTCAAGAGCGGCCAGCATCAACTTGAGGTGTTGCGCGGATTCACGAACCTGTATCGCGCGTACGTGCAGACCGAGATCATTTTCGACGATGCGAGCACTCGCGAGCTATTGGCCGCGCTGCCCGAGCAGACTGCCGAGAGCGCACGTTTCGACGTCACTGATATTCAGTGGGAAGACTACTTCCAGAAGGTTCATTTTCCCGCCATTACAACGCTCACGCGCGCGTTCGCGAACCGCCCAGCGGCGAAGGCACGCTCGGCAAAGAAGTTGCCCCAACGCACCGATGTTGTCGCTGTCTTTGACCTCGAAGGCACCGTGGTCGATTCCAACCTCGTCAAGCAGTACTTGCTGTTGTGGGGTGGAACGGTTCCCCGTTCCAAGGTCGTTCATGATCTCGCTGATTTCACGTTCTCGTTGCGTAAATACTTGCGCGCTGAGCGTCGTGACCGCGGCGAGTTCATCCGCACCTTCATGCGTCGCTACGAGGGCTTCAAGATCGCGGAAATCGAGCGGATGGTGCGCGGCAGCTTTGGTCGGGCCATGATGCGTCGCGTCATGCCGGATGCCTTGCGTCGCGTTCAGGAACATCGCGATGCCGGTCACCGCACCATTCTTGTGACAGGCACAATGGATCTCGTCGTGACCCCTTTCTTGCCGTACTTCGACGAGGTGATTGCCGGGCGCATGCACGAACGCAACGGTGTTCTCACGGGCTTCCTCGCAGATCCACCACTTGTTGATGAGGCGCGAGCAGCGTGGCTACTGCACTACGCCGACCAACACGGCTTCAACCTCAGCCAGTCCTACGGCTATGGCGATAGTCACGCCGACCTGCGGTGGCTCCAACTGCTCGGAAACGCTAACGCAGTGAACCCCGACGTCAACCTGTACAAGCACGCTCAAGAGAAGCGCTGGAATGTGCTCGACTGGAAGCGCCGCTCCCCCAACACCCGCATCCCGCGACCCCGCGCCGCGGCCGGTGCGAACACGGAAGGAGAGGAACAGAACTCGACACCGTCGAGCTAGTTCCCACACCTCATGGCATTTGATATTGATCGCTACACCTCCACCTCGAAGAAGGTGCAGTGGGGTGACCTCGACTTCACCGAGTTCGAGCGCACTCCGCTGCCCGACGCAACGCTACGAAGCTTGCGCTACATGGCGGATGTTGAGTACCACACGGTCTGCTACCTGCGCGACCTGCTCGTCACTCCCTCTCACAAGGAGGTCGACGTCAGCGCCTTCATGACGATGTGGAACCGAGAAGAGTTCTGGCACGGAGAAGCCCTCTCCAAAGTGCTCGGAGCTCACGATGTCACTCTCGACTATGACGAGCTCAAAGCCACTCGCCTGAAGCTCGGGTGGAAAGACCGCCTCGATCCCATCAAGCAATCGCTTCTCGGCAACGTGATCGGCAAAGACTTCATCGCCGTTCACATGATTTGGGGTGCCGCGAATGAGTGGTCGGCTGTTGCCGCGTACAACCGGCTTGCTGACATGGAAAAGCATCCGGTTCTGTCAGAACTGCTCCGCCGTATCGCGAAGCAAGAAGCCAGGCACGTGGCTTTCTATGCAACTCAAGCGCGCGAACGTTTAGCGAAGAGCAAGAAGGCTCAAGTGCTCGCCCGCTTCGCCCTAAAGGGCGCGTGGGGGCCTGTCGGTTCGAGCATTATGCCGGCCGAAGAAGTCACCCATGTGATGGGGCACCTCTTCTCGGGAGAGGAGGGTTTGCGCGAAATCCGCAAGCTCGATGAGCACATTTCTCGCATGCCGGGGCTCGAGGGTCTCACCATTGTCGAGACCTCCATGAAAAAGTATGGGGTTGCGGCGTAACAGGCGTAGGATTCTCGCTGGACTATTGGCCACTAGTGAATTGGTAAGTTGGAGCTGTGGGCGTAAGAATCGAACGAATTGACCTTCCTGGTTTTGGTGTACGCAATGACGTCATCACTGACTCCGGATGCCGCGTCAGCGTAGTTTCGCTGCGTTCGGGCGAGCGCGATCTCGCTTTCTTCAACGCGGATGACCCCGATTCGAATGCTGCGTCGATTTCGCTGACCGACGACGAAGCTTCCGCTATCGCTGAAGTTCTCGGTTCGTCACTAACGCTTAGCCGTTTGTCTGTTCTCGGAGAAAAGGCCGAGGGCCTCTTTACCGAGGAGATTTCTCTGCCTCGCGGTTCCGGCTTTGTCGGGCACCCTATGGGCGACATGAAAGCCCGCACTCTCACGGGTGCGTCGATCGTTGCGATCGCTCGTGACAATGATGTCATTGCGTCCCCTGGACCAGAAGTTGTGTATGAGTCCGGTGACGTGATCGTCGCTGTGGGCACTCGCAAGGGTCTTGACGCGCTGAGCAAGCTCATCAATAACGGCCCCAGCTAAGAGCCGCGTATGCATGAGACGACGCAGCTACTCATCGAGGTTGGCGCTCTCCTGCTCGTTCTGAGTCTCCTCGGCAGAGTTGCCGCGCGTTTCGGTTTCTCCGCGATCCCTCTCTACCTTCTTGCCGGTCTCGCCGTGGGCCATGGCGGTCTTCTTCCGCTTCAGGCGAGCGAAGAGTTCTTCGAAATTGGGTCTCAAATTGGCGTGATCCTGCTGCTCGCCATGTTGGGGCTCGAGTATTCCGCTGAAGAGCTTGTATCGAACCTCAAGACATCGCGCGTATCCGGAATCTTGGATGGCGTTTTCAACGCGCTTCCCGGCGCAGCCTTCGCCCTCTTGCTCGGCTGGGAACCTGTCGCTGTCGTCGCTCTCGCCGGCGTGACCTGGGTGTCATCATCCGGAGTTATCGCCAAAGTGGTGCGTGACCTCGGTCGACTCGGTAACCGCGAAACGCCCGTAGTGCTCTCCATTTTGGTGATGGAAGACCTCGCGATGGCCTTCTACCTGCCTGTCCTCTCGGCACTAGTCATCGGCGCTGGGTTAATGCAGGGTGCCATCACCGTCGCCGTTGCTGTCGCCGTCGTCGTCGTCATCCTCTACGTCGCTCTCAAGCATGGCCGTTTCTTGTCACGGCTCCTGCCCGACAAGAATGCCGAAGCCTTGCTCTTGGGCGTTGTCGGGCTCACGATGCTCGTTGCGGGGCTTGCCGAGCGCGTCAGTGTCTCCGCGGCTGTCGGGGCCTTCCTAGTTGGCATTGCGATCTCAGGACCGGTAGCTCACCAATCGGCTCAACTCATCACTCCCCTCCGTGACCTCTTCGCCGCCGTCTTCTTCGTGTTCTTCGGAATCTCCACGTCACCCGCCGACATTGTTCCCGTTCTTCTGCCGGCACTCGCCCTCGCCGTCATCACGATCGCCACGAAGACGTTCTCAGGGTATCGGGCCGCCAAACGAGCAGGCATTGCCGTTGCGGGTCGATGGCGTACCGGTCTGGTGCTGACGCCACGAGGAGAGTTTTCGATCGTGATCGCCGGTCTCGCCGTAGGTGCCGGTGTCGAGCCGATGCTCGCACCGCTCGCTACCGCCTACGTACTCATCACCATCATTGCGGGCCCACTACTGGCTCGCGTTCCGGACACCGCGTGGTTCAAGGCGCGGGTGCGCAAGCCTAAGGCTGCGCAGCCGCCGATGCCAGTTGCGAGCGCCTAGCAGGAGCTAAACCTGCTGTGCGTCGATTGCTGACCGCCCTAGACTCTTAATCGTTGCCGTCAGTCTTGTCGAGGTCTGCGAATTTCTCCGCCATCGTGGGGTTCCCTCGCGTGAGCTTCTTGATCGTCACGTCTTGAGCTTTGTCATTGGCGAGACGCAGGTTGCGGTTCGTGCCGAGCAAGGCATCCTTGGTCTTTTGCAGGTGATCGATCGACTTGTCGATCTCATCAATCGCGGTCTGAAACTTGCGCGAGGCCAGATCGAAGTTTCGCGCGAAGCCCGACTTGAAGGAATCCAATTCTTCTTCAAAGTTCGTCACGTCGATACTCTGCGCTTTCACTAGCGCGAGCTCGTTCTTGTAGGTGAGCGAGTTGAGCGCCGCGTTACGAAGTACCGTGATGATCGGAATAAAGAACTGTGGACGCACCACGTACATCTTCGGGTAGCGATGCGAAACATCCACAATTCCAGAGTTATAGAGCTCGCTTTCGGGCTCAAGCAGCGAAACCAACACCGCGTACTCGCAGCCCTTTTCGTTGCGGTCTTTATCGAGCTCTTTCAAGAAGTCCTCGTTGCGCTTCTTGGTGGCCGTTGTGTCGGCTTCGTTCTTCATTTCGAACATGATCGACACGATTTCGGTGCCCGAGTCATCCGCTTCTTTGAAGATGTAGTCGCCTTTGCTACCGCTTCGCGCGTCATTGTCCTTCTCGAAGTACGCTCGCGGGAAGGCGGTTGCCCGGATCTGGTTGAAGGTCGTTTCGCAGTGGATCTCGAGCGTCTCACCAATCATCTTGGTGGAGAGTCGTGCCTTCATGTCGCGCAGTCGCTCAATCGCATCATCGCGATCTTTGAGCTGCGTTTCGTATTTGTCTTTCATTGACGTCTCGACGAGCTTCATCTCCAGCTCAACACGCTCGAGAGTGCCTTTGAGTCCGTCGCGTTCCTTCTCCACAGCGCCTACCGCCGCCGAAAGTGCCAGCTGCTGCTCCGAACTGGCGGCCTGAAGCTTCGACTTCAGGGACTGGATTTCGGCTTCCTTGTCGGCGGTTGCCTTCTGCAGTTCATTAACCCGTTTAGCTTCGGCCAGATCGGCCGCGGCCTGGCGCTCCCGCTGAGTCTTCTCGAGTTCATTCGCCAGGGCGTCACGCTCGGCCTGCACAGAGCTGAGTGCTTCGGACACAGCAAGCTTCTGGGCAACGGCGCCGGCATCCAGCTGTGACTTCAGTTCCTGGATCGCCGCATCCTTCTTTGAGGCCTCCGCCTGTAGCTCGCGCGCCACCTTCGCCTCGGCGAGCTCAATCTCGGCCTTCTTGGTGGCTTCTGCCGACTGAAGCCGTTCGTGCAGTTCGCTCTCGAACTCACGGTCGCGAATCTGCTTGACGATGTCGGCATAGCCAGCCTCATCGATCGTGAACGCTTTGCCACAGTGCGGGCAGGTGACTTCGTGCATCGGCGAGTAGTCCATTCGTCTCAACGTTCGCATGGTTGCGCTTCGGGCCTCGGCTGCGGCCCGCTGCGCGCTCCAGATCGTTCTCGATCAGGCTAACGGCTGAGCGGATGCCGTGGGAGTTGCCGCACGAATAGCCGTCGAATAATTCAAGCCCCGCAGTGGTTCTGGAGCCAATCCGTCGCTTGACCGAGTTTTGGAAGCGACGGGATCGCTTCGAGCACGTCAGGATGCTTCGGCAGTCCCCGAGATTCGTTCCAGAACGCTCAACAGATCCGTCACCTTGGAGGCGCCAAAAAGTCCTTCTGGGCCTGTTGGCGCATAGTTTGTGAAGGGTGCTTCATAGAGCAGCGACGGTTCGACGATTCCACGCTGCGTTAACTGTTCAACGATGAGCGCCACGAAAGATTGCTGGTTGGCGGTGAGCGTTGCGCCAGCAGTGAATTCCGAAAGCGCATCCGTCGCGGCTGCACGGTCCATACCGATAAGGGATCGCACGAACAACCCAAGACCGTGAGCGGCTGCCGCAGCATCTCGCACGTGATGCGGATCGAGTCCGTTCTCGACCATAATATTCTCGAGTTGTTCGAGATCACCGGGCGCTAGTGGCAACCCCTTACGCAACCGGGAGACCGCGAGGTCGCTTTCGTGTTCGCGAAGGAACGCGATCGCTTTTTCGCGGAAACGTGCACGATCGACGCCCACGGCAACTTTTTGAACCTCAACGATTCCCGACTCTCCGGCGGTGTCTTTGAAGTCGGTGTACACGATCGCGCGCCGCGAAGTGTCGATTAGCTTGACGAGTTCCCGCAAGCGAATGCGGGCCATTTCGAGCATCGACACGGTGACATCCACCCACCAGTCCTCGCCAGCTATCGCTTCAATCAGTTCGATGCTGTTGTCGATAACGGGGATGCCCCGTTGCTCTCCGAGCGCACTAGCGATCGCCCGCATTCGTTCCTTCGCCGCAGCGAATCCGGGATCGGCAGCAAGCACGCCGAGTTGGGCGCGAAGGGCAACAAGGTCAAATCGCTTGGCGAGTTCGTTGGTGTCTTGCACGTCGGTCGCGGACGGAAGGTCGGCGAGTGTGCCTGCCTCGGTGAAGTCGTCGCCAGCAATCGTGAGCCAACTTTCGCCCCGAGCAAACCGCTCCACCGCGCGTCGGGAGCGCCTGACGAGGAAGTTATCGAGACTCATGCCCGCGACCTGTGCGTGCATCCGAGCGGCGACGACCTCGCGCAGGGCGACAAGCTCCGTGTCATCCGGGGCGGTATCCATCGCGGCGAGCAACTGAAGCCTCGACGTGAATAAGCGCGAACGCAATGACGGAGTCGCGCTGGTGCCTGCCGACGGGAGCTCCTGGTTGAAGTACTCAATGTTCTGACAGACATCGAAGATCACGAAGTCTTGCTTCGGTTCCTCCGGCCCATACAAATCCGGCCGCAATCGTGTGCCGCGGCCGACCATCTGCCAGTACTTGGTCTTCGAGTGCACTGGCTTGAAGAAAACGAGGTTCACCACTTCGGGCACGTCGATACCGGTGTCGAGCATGTCGACAGAGATCGCAATGTGGGGTGCCGATTCCGGCTTCGAGAAGTCGTCAATGAGGCTCTGCGAATACGTCTGCTGGTACGTGATCACTCGGGCAAATTCGCCTTTGTACTGCGGATAGTTTTCATCAAATCGCTGAGCGATGAATTCTGCGTGCTTGGTGTTTTTGGCGAAGACAATTGTCTTGCCCAGGCGATCTCCGCCCGCCACCCTGCGCCCCCCGGTCATGAGAGTTTCCAGCACAGTGTCTACGGTGTCTTTGTTGAACAGCCAGGTGTTCATGGCGCTGGAGTCGACCTCATCGGGGATGGTGCCGTCGTCCCAATCGAGCAGATCCCACGCTTCCTTTTCGCTTTCGCTGAGCTCGGCGTAACGGATGCCTTCCCGAACGAACTTTGTCGCAACCGAGCGGCCGACTGGCGGCACGAGGTAGCCCTCGGCGATCGCGTCGGTGAGGTCGTAGGAGTCGGTGGGGACCCCATCTTCGAGGTTGAACAGCCCGTAGGTGTTGTGGTCAATCTCATCCTTCGGCGTGGCAGTGAGGCCGACAAGAAGGGAGTCGAAGTAATCGAAGATAGCGCCGTATTTGTGATAGACGGAACGGTGGGCTTCATCGATAATCACGAGGTCGAAGTAGCCAGGGCCGAAGCGCCGCAGCCCATCTCCCCCATTGTTGATCAGCCCCATCATGGTCGGGTAGGTCGAGACGTACACACGGCCCTCGGAGTCCTTGTCAGTGACAAGGTTCACCGGTGCCGAGTCGGGTAGGTGTTGCTTGAATGCGTTCGTTGCCTGATTAACGAGTGAAATGCGATCAGCAAGAAACAGTATGCGCTTGGCCCAGTTCGCGCGGACCAGCACGTCGGCGAGAGCGATGACCGTGCGAGTCTTGCCTGACCCCGTGGCCATTACGAGCAATGCCTTGCGTTCTTTATTTTCGAGTGCTTCCGCGACTTTGGCGATGGCCCGTTGCTGGTAGTAGCGCTCGACAATCGATGGGTTGACCGCGACGCTTGCGAGCGGCTTCCGCGTTGTGCGGCGTTGGATGAGCAGTTCGAGCTGATCGCGAGTGAGGAAGCCATCAACCCGACGTGGCCAGTAACTCGCGTCGTCCCAGAGAAAGTGTTCGTAGCCGTTGGTGTAGAAAATTACCGGCCGCTGGCCGTGCGCGGCTTCGAGTCGATCCGCATAGAGCTTCGCCTGCTGCTGGCCCGCGATGGCGTCTTTGCGCGTACGTTTGGCTTCGACGAGTCCGAGCGGCAAGCCGTTATCGCCCCAGAGCACGTAGTCGACAAAGCCCTTGCCGCCCTCAGAGCTGTTGGACATTCCGGTGACTGGATATTCCCGGTCCCGAGTTTCCTCGAGATTCCATCCGGCCTCACGGAGGAGCACGTCGATAAACAGATCGCGGGTCTCGTCTTCGCGGTAATCGTGCGTGTCAGGGACCGTTGCGTTTGCTGCCTTGGCCAGCGCAACCTGTTCGCGAAGATCGGCTAGTTCAGTTTCGAGCTCGACATTCTTTTCACGGGCCGCGGCAAGGGCGGCATCCGTGGCGGCAAGTTCGTCCCCGAGCTTGACGAGCTGGGCCATGGTCTTGACGGCGACCCCTGCGGCTGGCTGAGGCAGCGCTGCAGCGTTGAAAGGGATGCCCGGCGCGGGCCGTTCTTCAGGCGTTGGTGCGTACCGTGTCGCTACCCACACCATCACCTGGAACAGTTCCCGCACGATCGGGAGGCTGTCGGTGGGTTTCAGCGGGGTCGCGCGGTGTACCGCGTTGTTGCCTTGCTTCCGAATCAGGTCAAGTTTGGTGAGAATCGCATTGCCGACGAGCTGTTTGAAACTCGGTTCATAGGTGAGGGCGGCGAGGTCATCTTTATAAGGGCGTTTGAGCGTCGCATCCGCGTCGTAAAGCCAGTTGACGATTAGCTCTATCGATCGGCGTGCATAGAAGACCGATGTTCGCGGGTCTCCGTTGACATAGTGTTCGGCACGTTTGGCTTCATTCGCGATGTGCGGCCAGCTGGCATGCAAGAAATCGAAGTTGCTCACAGGATCCCTTCACACGGTCTGTCGCTCACATTATCAGTCAGGTGAGCCGTTCCAGCTTCTTTCGTGACGGTAAATCATCAAATGTCAGAGGTGGCTGATGAACTACTCCACTTGCCTCCGGCAGGTTCTGCGGCTCTCACAGCGCAGGCAACTTTTAGCAAGGAGACATTATGTCTAGCAACACAGCCCCCGAGCCGCTCGCCCCTGTCGAACCAGCGCCAACGCCAAGCGACGTCGCGCCGCAAAAGAAGCCGAACCGTCTGGGCCTTGTTGCCCTAATCCTCGGGATCGTCGCTATCGCGTGCGCATTGATCCCCGGACTCAGCTTCGTCGCCTTCATCCCAGCCTTGACCGCTCTTGGGCTCGGCATTGCCGGCTTGGTATCAAAAGCTCCAGAACGCGGCAAGGCACTTGGCGGCCTCATCCTCGGCCCTGTCGCGCTCATCACGGCGATCATCGTCAGCACCGCCACGATTGCTGGCGGCGTAGCATCTGTCGTCGATGAGGCGGAGCCACAGGCACTCACGCAGGAGGAAACCGAAGCCGCCCCCGAACCGGTCGAGGCTCCCGTCGAGGAAGGCTCGCGCGCGAACCCGGCAGCAGCTGGCAGCGCAATCGAAATCAGTGACAACAGCGGCCCAATCTGGCAGATCCAGCTAGGCGAGGCCACTCTCGATGCTGGCGCTGTCGTCGCTGCGGAGAACCAGTTCAACGACCCCGCGGACGCCGGCTTCCAGTACATCCTGGTGCCGGTGACGTACACCTACGTCGGAGCTGAGAGCGGCACACCGTGGCTCGATGTCACCATCGAGTTTGTCTCGTCCGCGGGCACGACCCACACCAACGCGTTCGTGGTCATCCCGAACGATTACACCGATATCAACGAGATGTACAACGGTGCGAGCGCAACCGGCAATGTGGTGATCATGGCCCCGAGCACGGACATCGAGCAGGGCACGTTCACGATCTCGACGCTCTTCGGTAGCCCGTACTTCGTGAAGATCGTCTAGCGGTTCAAGATGGTGCGGCGCACGAAACTGTGCGCCGCGCCCGGACAATCTACACCGTTGGCGAGCCGACTGATCCGATATCGGAGAGCGCTGAAAGCGCAGAGTTGGTCTAGGCCCTAAGCTCGGCGCTCAACGACGGTCTATCGTAGGAACGAACGATTTGAGTAAAGGACAAGACGTGACTAAAAGCAATACGCTCGTGCCCGTGTGGACACTCGCAACCGAGGATGTCCGTGTGCCGAACGTACTCGGTGACGTAGGTGATGCGGGCATGACCTCAGCGCGGCTCGCAGAAATGCGAAATGTGCTGGCGACGCTCGCTGCTTCCCCTATCGCGATGCTCGAAGCACATCCCTTGTTGGAAAAGCGAGACCCAACGGGCGGCATCGTGCTCAACGCGGCTAGCCCGCTTGCAAAGCAGTTGTCCCGTCTGGTCGCAGAAACTGGCAAGTCGACTACGCGCACGCTGAATGTTGCTGAGAGCGGCGAAACCCTTTACCGAATGGTCGTTCCGGCAAAGGTCGCCGCGCAAGTTGGCAAAGGACTAGTCACGTCGGTGAAATCGAAGACTGTCCCCGGTGGGGTTTACAGCGTAATGCGCAACTCGAAGTCTTTCGCGGCGAACGCAGCGTTCGTCCCAGTTACGAGTAAGGCCGCCACGACGGGCGCCGCGACCGGCTCGGCTGCTACGGCAGGTGTCGCAGTGGCGGGTGCAGGCGTAATGACGGTGGCAGCCCCGCTCGTCCTCATGGCTGTTGCGATTGGGGTGAGCGCCTATGCAGATCAGCAGCGGCAGAAAGCAATTGACCACATCACGGACATTCTTGAGGAATTACGCGATGACAAACTCGATAAGGAGCGTAGCGAACTAGACGGATGTCGCGACGCGATTGATAAGGCGACCTCGATTCTTCTTGATCAAGGGAAGATCGGCTTCTCACTTGGCCTCGACTCTTCATCATTCGCGATCAGCACGTCGATCGAGCAAACTAGGCGGCGACTGGCGAAGTGGAAGCTTGCCTTGGAAGGCCTTCCAGAAGGCCCAGTCGAACTGAGCGAACTCAAGAAGTCATTTTCTGGAATCGATAAGGAGGGAGGCGCATTCCGTGCACACCTTGAGCTCGCTCGTCTCGCCATCGCTCTGAGACGCCGAGTGCTTGTACTCCAAGCAGTCGAACATGCTCAGTTGGAGAGCACAGGGAACCCTTTCGAAAAGTTCCTTGACGCACTGCGCGAGGACGAGCGTCGCATCAACGAGCTGGAGTCAGGCATCAGCTCGGTCCTTTTCGAGCTATCAAATCTTGAGTTGAAGCGCCCGGGCGGACTTCGAAGCCCAGTCTTTACTCAGAGCGAAGTAGGCGCTCTCCTCAAAGCCTCTTATCGCGTTCGCGCTTTCGGCAATGATCTCAACAACGTGGGCACCAACCACGGAGACGTCGCGATCGAGATCGAACGAAGTCGCGATGGATCGCTCGTGGTCTTTCCTGCGGTCGCTGCTTAACTGCTCGCGATCTCGTACAGGACCCCATGCACGAAACGGCGACGCGGCAATAAAGCGCTATAGCCTGCAAGTGATTTACTCGCCCGCTCAGAGGAGTTTTCATGTCTGAAGTACCTACAGAATTCGAGGATGACCGGGCTGAAGGCGAAGCGCGGCGGGTCCGCGCGTCCCTTAACGAAGCACTGCTCGCTCATCGCGTGCCTCTCGAGAATCACGACTTCATACGGGGGTTCGATACTGCGATAGGAATCATCGAGTACACCGGGACAACTGGATATATCAAAGCCAAGCGAGCTAACGCCGGGCCCGAGTTGCGGATTCACTCGGGTTACACGAGCGGTTTCCTCTCCGAAGCGGAGATCATTGCCACCGTGGGCGATGTGTACCGCGAACCAAGTTCACGTCCTGGTCTCTGGACCGTGCTCCACCCTGTCAACAAGGTTCGTGATGGCGACAGCGCGGCTACCAGTGCGAAAGCTACGTATGGCACGTGTCCGGCCTGCACGTTCGAATTCTCAGCAAACGGTTTATGTGCCTGTAATGCTTAACCCAGACGTCTCAGTCGATAGATAGCTACTCGTCGCTGAAGAAGTCCTCGTCGATTTTCACGATCTCGACGCGACGCGCGACCTGAACGCCTACACGGTGCTTGATCATGAGCGCGGTGAGCTTCAGACCGTCGACGAGCGCGATATCTTGCGGCACCCGCTCGGCGGAATCCACGGCTTCCGCGCTGAACTTGCTCGTCGTGAAGAACACACCGACGTTCGCGCCCCGCGTGGCTAGCGCGCCGACGAAACCTTGGACGGCTGGACGACCGACGACGTTGTCTTCGGCGTACCTTTTCGCCTGAACGTAAATCTGGGTAAGGCCGAGTTCATCGCGATCAATCTTGCCGTCCAGTCCCCCGTCACCGGAACCTTTGAGCCGCTTCATCTCACCCTCAGTGCCGTAGCCCATCTTCACTAAGACGTTGCGCACCACGTGCTCGAAGAATAGAGGGTCAGTGCCCCGGAGGCGTTCAAGTAGTTTCGACTTAACGTCATCTTCGATCGCATCGATGCCCGATTCGATCAGGTCTTGCGGAGTCTGGTCATCCAAGACCCTGGTGTCACGGTTTGAGAGATTAGTCGCTGTCTTGCGAGCGGGAACGTATTCCGTATAGGCAGGGATCTGCTCCAGTTCTGCCACGGTGATAGCCCCCGGATGCTGTGCCAACAATTCTCGCCCGGTGTTGGTGATCTGGAATGTGCCCTTGCTGGGCGACACAAGCGCTTTTGCTCGTCGCAAGGCGGACGTGGCCCAGCCGATCCGGTTGAGTGCGCGGAGTGGCCCTGAATCGAGTTGCTCAAGTTGCTGCTCCTCCGTCAACCCGGCGATCTCGACGGCAGCGTTCTCCATGTCGCGCTTCACGTGGATCGCGCCATCGGAGAGCGCTTCGAGCACCGGCCGCATGAAGGTATGCCACTGGTTGATCGTAGAAACGCCAGAATCGTTGGTCATAGTTCTCCTCGGAATGCGCGGTGCTGGAGGGATGCAAAGAGTTCGTCGAGCTTGGCGAGCTGTGTCTTCTGGGTTTCAAGCACGCGATCTAGGTGATTAATGCGCTCTGCGTACATCGTCTGCAGCTTTATATCAGGTACAGGAACCGGTAGTCCACGCAACCGACCCATGCTAATTCGGCCTCTGGTTTGGCCAAGGACTAGTCCGCTCGTCGCTGCTACCGTCGATGGATGGTTGAGGAATCCGACGATGTACTCAGCGTTTACGACGTCGAGGTTGGGTCTAAACTGAATGCAATCTGCCTTATTCACTGCCCGATCGATATTGGGCGGCAAGAGGCAGGCGCGCAGGTTCGGGTCGCCAAGAGTGCCGATGAGCACGTCTCCCGGCACACACTCGTGCTTGGCGATTCGAAGAAAATGTTCCTCCGACACGAACGCCCGATCCTTGTCTACAAATTTACCAACTCCAATGTTCTGCAATCGCACAACGCGAACGCCTGTCTCGGAGTAGTGGGAACTTTTCAAGTTGCTGCCGAAAGGGCCGTCCGAGTACTTGGCTGCGAGCGCGCCAAGGGTGCTAACGGTACTCCCTGAGACTGGGCTGAGGGGCCCAAATATGAGATCGAATAGTGCAACACGGTTCCTTTCGAGCTGTTCAAGTGCCTGGTTTCGAACCGCCCTTACCCTGTCGGCTTGATCGAGGATGGATGCGATTCGACGCTGCTCGGGAAGCGGAGGGAATGGGATCTCCAAATTCTCGAGATCCTCGTTGCGAAGATTGTTTATGTTTGCGCCTGCAGCAAGACGAGCGACCGTTGAGCGATACCGTGGCGTTCTGAAGAAATGGGCAAAGTAGTTTGGGTCGATAATGCCGGCCGGCCGCAATACCTTACAGAATGCACCGAATGTCGCGTCGATATTATCGCGCACAAGCACCGCTCGGCCAACGACCGACAGGCTCCCGCTCGACGCAGTAATCACCACGTCGTTTTTTGTGAGCCGTTGTTTGGCCGTAACTTTGGCATCCGAAATGTGGAGCACTGAACGCCGTTCGAGACCATTCTCCGTGATATTGGTAGCGGTCATGACGGCAATCAGACCTTCGCCTGGTGAGCTGGTAGCGTCAGCCTTCGCGAAGGTGACACCACGAATCTGTTCTGCGAGGTCCCCCACGCGCACGACGGGCCAAGCCACTACTTTGACTCCCCCGCCAGCGACTTCGCCAGCGCCGCCGTCGAATCCTGGATTTCGCGCTCGAGTTCCATGATCTCAGCGAGAATCACCTGCGGGTCACGGTGCTCAATCTCCTCGCGCTCGACCTCCTTGTAGCGGTTTAGTGAGAGGTCATAATTTTGGGCGACGATGTCGGCTTTGGGCACCAGAAAGGACTGAGCGGTTCTCGGGCGGTCGTATTCCGGCCACGATTCGAGGGAGCCTTGCAGCCTGCTCGACCAACGCTGAAGCACATCGGGGAGATCGTTCGCGTCGGTGGGGGTGCGCTTGTCGTCGAGGGTGAAGCCGTCAGCCTGGACGTCGTAGAACCAGACGTTGTCGGTTCCGCCTGAGCTGGTCTTCGTGAAGAACAGAATCGCGGTCGACACACCCGTGTACGGCTTGAAAGTGCCGCTCGGCAGCTTGACCACGGCATCCAATTTGTGATCTTCCACAAGCATCTTGCGAAGCGCCTTGTGGGCGGTGGATGATCCGAACAGCACGCCGTCCGGAACGATCACTGCCGCACGTCCGCCGTTCTTAAGCAGGCGGATCATCAGTGCGAGGAAGAGCAGCTCAGTCTTCTTTGTCTTGACGATCGCAAGCAAATCCTTCGCGGTCGTCTCATAGTCGAGGCTGCCGGCGAACGGCGGATTGGCGAGCACGAGCGTGAAACTGCCCTCGGCGTCCGTGTGTTCCTCCGCCAGCGAATCGCGGCGCCGGATCGTCGGGTTCTCCACACCGTGAAGCTGCATGTTCATGCTGCCGATGCGGGACATCGATGAGTCGGAGTCGAAGCCGGTGAATGCGAGCCTATTGAAGTGGTCGCGGCTGGCGGCATCCGCCCAGATTTCAGGGTGATGGTCGCGCAAGTACTCGGACGCTGTCACTAGGAAGCCGGCCGTGCCCGAGGCCGGGTCGATGATGCGGTCCTGCGGCGTTGGCGCCGTCATGTCGACCATGAGTTGGATGATGTGTCGCGACGTGCGGAACTGTCCGTTCTGCCCCGAAGTGGCCAGCTTGCCGAGCATGTACTCGTAGATGTCGCCCTTGGTGTCGCGATCCTCCATCGGAATGTCTTCGAGGAGATCGACGACCTTGATGAGCAGCGCCGGGGTCGGGATGGTGAAACGCGCATCCTTCATGTTGGCTGCGAAGCTCGAACCCACGTCTCCTAGGTTCCGTATGAACGGGAAGACGTTCTGGTCGATGACCTCATACATCTCGGGAGCGGCGAAATTCTTGAAATGGCTCCAGCGCATGTCGCTGTAGGGGCGCGGACGGCGACCGGTGTCATCCATGCCGTCAGGGAACACCGGGTTCTCGATCGGCTTGCCAGTTCTATTCGCTTTGTTTTCGGCGAGGGTGTGGAGCTCGTCAAGGCGCTTGATGAAAAGCAGGTAGGTAATCTGCTCAATCACTTCCATCGGATTGGCGATGCCGCCCGACCAGAAGGCGTTCCAGACCTTGTCGACCTTGGACTTTAGTTCGCCTGTTACCAACGCTGGTGCTCCTCAATCGTGAATCGTGCTTGGCTCAATTGTGTCAGAGCGCGCGTGGTTCATCACGCAGCGCCGCCGACTGTGAGCGGACACGAAAAAGCCCCGCAACCTTGACGATTGCGGGGCTAGATGGTGGATCCAAGGGGATTCGAACCCCTGACCCCCTGCATGCCATGCAGGTGCGCTACCGGGCTGCGCCATGGACCCATCTGTTTTGTTTTCTTGCGGAAAACGCAACTTGTCAAGATTACTACACCCTCAGCGCATCCAACACCATCTGAGCGATTGAGTGCCGAATCTTGGCGAAATTTTTCGAAAACAAAGGGCGGCCAGCATCCAAGTGGATGATGACCGCCCTACGTTCACCTCAGCGAACGGCGATGTGCCCGAGTCGACTAGGAGACGGGGATAACGAGTCCCTTGTAGAAGTCGTTGATGTACGCCTTCGTCTCGTCAGAGGTCAACAGTTCGTAGAGCTTGAGCACGCGGGGGTCGCTCTTGAGTTCATCACGCGTGGCAAGGATGTTGTAGTACGAGCTCGTGGTTCCTTCGGTAACCAGCTGCAGGTCACCCGAGAGGCCAGCGGCGCCAGCGTAGTTGAAGTTCACGATCGCGGCGTCCTGGTCATCGAGAGCCGACGGCAGGCTCGCTGCATCGATCTCAATGAAGTTGTAGTCGTTCGGGTTAGCGGTGATGTCGGCAATGGTTGACGGTGCGTCGGTCGTCTCGATGAGTCCGGCATCCGCCAACAGCAGAAGGGCACGGCCCTCGTTGCTCGCATCGTTCGGCAACGCAATGTTGGCGCCATCGGGCAGGTCAGCGAGCTCATCAACCGTCTTGGAGTACAGCGCCAGCGGCGGGAGGTACACTTGGCCGACAACAGCGAGGTTGTCGCCCGTGTTCTCGTTGTAGAGGTGAAGGAACGGCGCGTGCTGGAACAGGTTGACGTCGAGGCTGCCCTCGCTCAGAGCGGGGTTCGGCGTCGTGTAGTCGGTGAACTCCACGATTTCGAGGTCGAGACCGGCTGCTTCAGCCTGTCCGCTGTCGATAACGTACTGAACGATTTCGCCAGCAGGCGTTGCCGTGGCACCGACGGTCAGCGAACCGAGCGTGCCATCGGTCGGTGCAGCCTCTTCGGCAGGAGCGGAGCATCCGGCCAGCGTTAGGGCGAGCACACCAGCGGCGGCAACGGTAGAGAGCGAGAAGAACTTAGAGCGTGACATAATGAATCCTTTGGTGAAGGGTGAAACAGGTGGGATAAAAGAGAACTACGTGGGGGTGAGCCGCCGACAGAGTCAGCGGTGAGACATTCGGTTGGCCAGGCGCGCGCCGACCACTTGAACGATCTGCACAATCGCCACCAACACGATGATGACCGCGACAATATGGATGACGCTGTAGCGCTGGTGACCGTAGCGAATAGCAACATCGCCCAGTCCTCCACCGCCAATCGCACCCACGATTGCCGAGTAGTTCACAATCGACACCACTGTCGTTGTAAAGCCACGGATGAGGCCAGGAACCGCCTCAGGAATGATTACCTTTGACACCAGTTGCCACCGTGTCGCGCCCAGCGAGTGCCCTGCTTCGACGAGTCCTTCGTTCACTTCGCGCAGCGAGATCTCAACAATGCGTGCATAGAACGGAATCGCTGCAACCGTCAGCGGCACGATAGCCGCGGTTACGCCGAACGCCGAACCAAGAAGCAGGCGAGTGAAAGGGATGAGCGCAATCATCAAAATAATGAAAGGAATAGAGCGGCCCAAGTTCACGACGGTTTGCGTCACGGCGTTGATGATGCGCCCGGCGACCCGGCTGCCGAACGGTCGCTCGAGGATGCCGCCACGGTCGGTGACGACAAGAAGGGTTCCGAGCGCGAGGCCCAGCACGAGCGTAATGAGCATCGTGACGCCCACTTGGTACAGGGTCTCCCCCGTGGCCTTAAGGAGCGTCTCGAAGAGCTGCGGCCAGAAGCCGGGAGCAGTGGAATCGATCATCGTCCGCTCCTCACAATCTCAACGACAAGGCCTTGAGCCCGAAGGTCATTGATCGCTGCCTCGTTCGCCTCAACGCTTCCGGGCAGTTCAAGGCGTGTGCGACCCGATTGAGCGCCGCCGATCGTCTCCATCGCGGCTCCGAGAAGCCCCACGTCGATCTGATGGGTTCGCGCTAATTGGGCCACGACAGGACGCGCAGACGACAACCCGACAAAGGTCACATCAATCACGGTGGAGTTGCCCTCAGGAAGTTCCCCAAGAGGGAAGAGCCCACGAGCAAGCTGCGAGCCTGGCTGTGTCAGCAAGTCGACCAAACGGCCCTGCTCGAGAATGCGGCCCCCACTCATGAGCGCTGCGGAGTCGCAGATGCTCTTCACGACATCCATCTCGTGGGTAATCAGAAGAATCGTGAGACCGAGTTCCTTATTGATGCTGCGCAGCAACTGGAGTATCGAGTCGGTCGTCTCAGGGTCAAGCGCACTCGTTGCTTCATCGCTCAACAGCACTCGTGGGCGAGACGCCAGCGCTCGGGCTATGCCCACCCTCTGCTTCTGGCCGCCAGAAAGTTGAGCCGGGTATTGCTGAGCTTTCTGCTCAAGCCCGACAAGTTCAAGAATTTCGTTGGTGCGAGTCGTGCGCTGGCGGCGATCGACACCAACCACTTCGAGGGCAAGCTCAACATTTCCTCGAACGGTGCGGCTGTCGAGCAGATTGAACTGCTGAAAGACCATCCCGATCTCACGTCGCGCCTGAAGAAGCTCGCGATCGTTGAGCCGAGTGAGTTCGCGGTCTCCAACAGAGACCAAGCCAGAGTCGGGTCGTTCAAGAAGATTGACTGTACGGATGAGCGTGCTCTTGCCCGCACCGCTTTGGCCGATAACGCCGAAGATCTCCCCGCTCGCTACCGACAGACTGACGTCGTCGAGTGCGCGAACCGGATTCGCGGCGTCGCCAAAAGTCTTGGTGACAGAACTAAGCGTGATCATGAAACCCCAGTGTGAGAAGGTAACTCGAGATGAGTGACCCCGGGGTCTAACTGCCCGGCTTGCTCAAGCACATCACTTCAACGCAGCCCGACAAAATTGGGTTACGTTGTGTGAAGTTTGTTACCGAGAGTCGCTCTCGACGTCGTCGCGTGCAGGCTGCTCAATAGTGATCGGAATCACCGGGCAATCGCTCCAGAGGCGTTCGAGTGAGTAGTACAAACGATCTTCTTCATGGAAGATGTGAGCAACAACGTGACCGAAGTCGAGAAGAATCCAGCGACCTTCAGCCCGGCCTTCACGGCGCAGCGGCTTAGCGCCTGCAGCGATCATCTTCTCTTCAATCTCGGACGCGATTGACTGAACGTTACGTTCGTTGCGACCGGTCGCAAGGAAAAAAATGTCGGCGTAAGGCATGGGTCCGGTGACGTCCAGGGCAACCATGTCGGTCGCCTGCTTGGAGTCAGCGGCGTGCGCGACGATGGAAAGTAGCTCGTTGGCACGAGGAGAAGCAGTCACAGGATCCTTAATCGGAAAATAGCTGGTGGCAAACAGTTAAATCTACAACATGTTGAAGGCGAACGCTGCCACGAGAAGCCCCGCGACAACGACAGCCATTGACGCTGCCGAGATGAGCAACACCGTTAATGCGCGGGTGCCCTTCGGCTTCTGCGTCTGCGTCACAGACTGATTGGAAAAAGTGCTCACGGCTCGTACCGCGCGCACGGGGGCTGAATCTGTCGACACCATATCGCTGTCGTTGAGATCCAGAAGCGAATCGATATCGCCACGGTCGAATCGATCGGACACACCACTAGCCGAAAGCGTGCTCGGAAGATCAATCGACCCCGTGAGCATCGCCTCACCGCTCGAATTGAGCGGACCGCGGATGTCTGTCGCGAACGGAATCGCCGGCAAGACTAACGCGTTGGTCGCGGTGCTGCCGCTACCGATGGTCCTGGTGACAATTGCGTCGTTAGGCTCATCAGCCGCGTTGGCTTGAGTCGACCAATGCCCCGCTGAGAGTCCAGAAGAAAAATTACTTGCTTCAGGGTTGGCGGTCGCGGCTGAAGCCGCAGTGATATCTCCATCAAGGCGCTTACGGGAAAGCTCATCAAACTCTGCGCGAGCGTCGCTCAGTGTGGTTTGACTTGACGCGGCCGAATCCGAGGCGTCTACAGAATCCTGCTCGTCTGCTCCTTGATCCGACGACGCGACGGACGTGGAGTCTGCAGCAGGCGACTCCGGCTCACTTGGCTCAGGTTCGAGCCCAAGAAGGCCCTCCATTGTCGGACGCTCGAATTGTGCGGGCGCTGGTGACGATGTGGAGGGCGACAAGGAAGTGGGTGCCGGAAGATCTGCAGCGAAAGACCGAGCAGAGGCAGCCGGTGCCGGAAGGTCCGCGAGCGGTGATCGTGGCGCTGCGGAAGCAGGTGGAGTCGTAGCGCTTGAGTCGGGAGCCGCAAGAAGCGACTCGAATGCGCTGAGAGCGTCAAGAGGAGCGGAACCAGAAGCCGCTTCCGGAACTACCGCGAGCGGGTCGACAAGAGCCGGTGGCTCAACGTAAAGCTGTGCGTCGGGAGCGAAAGACAGCTCATCAACAGTTTTCGCCGGCTTGGGCAGAGCACTCGCGGCCGCGGGGGCCTCTTCAGCGCGTTCTTCGGAGACTTCAACTCCACGACTCGCCGCTTCTTCTCGCGCACGCATCTCACGCAATTCCCGACGCGTCATCGGCTGCTCGGAGCCAGCGTTCGCGCTGGGTCGCGTCACAGTGGGCTCAGAGCTACGTGACTCTGAACCTGTCTCTGCCGCTTCAGCCTTGGGCACAACAAATGCGGAAGAATTACGGTCGTCAGCAGCCGAGCTCTGCTCGTTCTCTGCGTTCGCGGGGAAGGTAGTGAATCCTTCTGCCGCAGGCTGCTCGTCTGACGTGTGCTCGCGCTCACTCTGACGCGCCGCACGGCGCGACTGCGGCGGCGGATCGTTAAAAGTGGTCATTAAGAACTCCGATACAAGTGGTGCTTGGCGATGTACTGCACGACACCATCCGGAACCAGATACCAGACCGGGTAACCCCGACTGACCCTGTTTCGGCAATCGGTGGATGAGATCGCAAGCGCCGGCACTTCTAGCGAGCTTACGCCTTGCTCCGGTAATCCGCTAATGGTTAAGGCATGTCCTGGCCGTGAAACTGCTATGAAATGGGCAAGAATCCAAACCTCGGCGACGTCTTTCCACTCCATGATTTGGGCCACGGCATCCGCACCGGTGATGAAGAAAAGGTCGGCATCAGGGTAGGCCTTGCGCATGTCACGAAGGGTGTCGATTGTGTATGTGGCGCCTTCGCGCTCAAGGTCGACGCGGCTGACGTTGAATCCCGGGTTCGCGGCTGTCGCGATTACCGTCATGAGGTAACGGTGCTCCCCCAGCGTGACGGTATCTTTCATCCACGGTTTGCCGGTGGGAACGAATACAACCTCATCGAGATTGAACTGGATCTGGGCCTCGCTGGCCGCCACAAGGTGACCATTATGGATGGGATCGAACGTGCCACCCATGATGCCGATGCGTGCGCGCCGCGGCGCCGTTTCGGCGGTCATAAAGAAGCCTTAGTGGCCTGCGCCGTGGGCGTCGCCAGCCTTGGCAGGCTTCGGGTCTTGACGGTTGGCAACGTCACGGAAGCTCCATGTGACGAACGCAAGCGTCGTAAAGACGACTGCTGCGATAATCGGAAAAGCGTACACCGGCAACACGAGAGGTGCGAGCTCTTCGCTCGACGCAAGAACGTTCAAAAAAATCGACATCAGATCTCCATTCACAAAACCGATAACAGTCTACCCGCGCACCTGACCGCTTCCGCGCACAACCCACTTTGTGCTGGTCAGTTCTGGCAAACCCATCGGGCCGCGCGCATGGAGCTTCTGAGTGGAGATGCCCACTTCAGCGCCAAAACCAAACTCCGCGCCATCCGTAAATCGGGTTGACGCGTTCACCATCACGACCGCCGAATCGACCTCAGCCAAGAAACGATCGGCATTCGCCAAGTCGTTCGTGATGATCGACTCAGTGTGCTTCGTCGAGTAAGTGTCAATGTGGTGGATGGCAGCATCAAGGTCAGGAACGACCCTCACCGCGACATCCAAACTCAAGTGCTCAATCGACCACGCGTCATCTGACGCTGGTTCAGCGGCCGGGAAGAGCTCACGCGTTCGTTCATCGGCGTGGATAGTCACCCCTGAATCGGCCAGACGAGCTAAGACCGCAGGGATCAAACGCTCAGCGGCGCTTTCGTGCACGAGCAAAGTCTCGAGGGCGTTACACACACTGGGGCGTTGCACTTTGGCGTTGTGCACAATCTCGACAGCGGTCGCTTCGTCAGCGGACTCATCTAAGAAGATATGAACAATGCCCGCACCTGTCTCAATCACGGGAACCGTGGATTCATTCACGACGGTCTGGATGAGTTGGGCACTGCCGCGCGGGATAAGCACGTCAACAAAACCGCGGGCCTGCATGAGCGCCTTCGCGCCCTCTCGACCAAATTCATCCACGGTCTGCACTGCAGCAGGGTCGATTCCGACGCTGGAAAGTGCCGACTGAATCACCTCAACAAGCACACGGTTGGAGTCTTCTGCGGCAGAGCCTCCGCGCAAGACCACCGCATTGCCGCTCTTGAGGGCGAGAGCAGCAATATCGATCGTGACGTTCGGGCGCGCTTCATAGATTGCGCCAATCACACCGAAAGGAACTCTGGTCTGCGCAACGGAAAGACCGTTCGGCAGCACCGATCCCCTCACGACGGTGCCCACAGGGTCGGCGAGTTCCACGATCTCCGCGACAGCCTCAGCGAGCTGCGCGATTCTTTCGGGGGTGAGACGCAAACGGTCTTGAAGACCAACCGTCATCCCGTTGTCTTGTCCACGCTGCAGATCGAGCGCGTTCGCTTCAACAATTCGTTCAGCGTGAGCAAGCACTCCTGCCGCGATGGCCTCGAGGGCAGCATTTTTCTGCACTGTAGTGGCGGTCGCAAGGCTGCGTGACGCCGCACGCGCAGCGTGCAACTTGTCGTCAATAGAGAGTGCGGTAACTGCCGAATCAACCATAGTCAGAGTGTAGCGGCGCCGAGCCGACGCGAGAGAACGTTACAGAGCGGAAGAATCGGCTTCGAACCAGGTGCCGATTTCTTCGCCTGAAAGCGCTGCAGCGACGCTTCCTGTTTCGGCGAGAAGAACCGGAATTCCGGCGGCAGCAGCGTGCTTCGCGGCCGCAACTTTGGTGCCCGCTCCGCCGGTTCCCACGCCGGCCGCACCGATGTCTCCAAAAGTGACATCGCTGAGGTCGTTGCTGAACGGAACGTAGGCAATTCGCTCGGCACCCGGTTCAGACGGCGGTTTCGTATACAGCGCGTCGATGTCTGAGAGCAACACAAGCACATCCGCTCGGACAAGAACCGAAACGAGGGCTGCGAGACGATCGTTGTCGCCGAATCGGATCTCGTGAGTCGCCACCGTGTCATTTTCATTGACGATGGGCAAGATCTTGAGCCCCAACAACCGTTCTAGGGCACGTTGCGCGTTGCTGTGGTGGGTGGGGTTTTCCATGTCCCCCGCCGTCAGCAGAATCTGGGCTGCGACCACGCCGTAGCGGTCAAAACTCTCTTGATAGCGGTAGATGAGCACATTTTGGCCCACGGCAGCCGCGGCCTGCTGAGTCGCCAAGTCGGTCGGACGGCTATCGAGCTTGAGGAAGGGGATGCCCGTCGCAATTGCACCGGAGGACACAAGGATGACTTCAGAACCAGCCGCATGGGCCGAGACCAAAGCATCGACAAGCGCACCGATCTGCCCCACGTTGGCACCGCTCACCGACGATGAGCCGACTTTGACAACGATGCGGCGCGCACGAGGAATCTCGGCACGCACGGTGGGCTTGTTAGTCACGATCCTCTGTCTCATCGTCGCGTTGAATAGCGAAACCTTCGTCGTCGCGCCACACGCCGGCTTCGCGCTCTGATTCGAGCTCAGCGCGGGCTGCAGCCTTTGCATCCATGCGCTCGAGGTAGTTGCGGCGACGACTGCGGTTAGTTTCACGCGGGTTGTCATCGAGTCGAGGGTCAGTACCACGCGGGGCAACGATCAATTCGGCGGCCGAAGAAAGTGTGGGCTCCCAGTCGAAGACAACACCTCCGCCAGCACCGATAATGACGGTCGAGCCAGGCACAGCACCCGACTTGAAGAGTTCATCTTCCACACCGAGGCGAGCAAGGCGATCAGCCAAGTAGCCCACGGCTTCTTCGTTGACGAAATCGGTTTGAGCAACCCAGCGTTCGGGCTTTTCTCCGACAACGCGATACACATTGCCGTAGGTGCCACCCTCAACCTTGACAACAAAGTCCTTGGCGTTCACCGCGCGCGGGCGGAGAACGATGCGTTCCTTGACCGGCTCGGAGTTCTGAGCTTCGCGCTCGGCAACGACGAGAGCGGCAAGAGCGAAGGAAAGCTCCCGCAGACCGTGACGCGATACGGCAGAAACTTCGAACACGCGGTAGCCGCGTTCTTCGAGCTCAGCCTTCACGAGGTTAGCGAGATCGTTTCCATCAGGAACGTCTACCTTGTTGAGCGCGATGATTTGCTCACGCTCAAGAAGCGGCTTTTGGCCTTCAGGCACGGGATACGCTGCGAGCTCCCCCAGAATAATGTCGAGGTCGCTAATCGGATCACGGCCAGGCTCTAGCGTGGCGCAGTCAAGAACGTGCAGGAGAGCCGTGCAACGCTCAACGTGACGCAAGAACTCGAGGCCGAGCCCCTTGCCCTCGCTAGCGCCCTCAATAAGCCCAGGAACGTCAGCGATCGTGTACCGGATCTCCCCAGACTCCACGACACCGAGGTTCGGGTGAAGGGTTGTGAAGGGATAGTCGGCAATCTTAGGCTTCGCTGCGCTCATCGCAGCAATGAGGCTGGACTTGCCCGCTGACGGGTAGCCAACAAGAGCCACGTCGGCCACGGTCTTGAGTTCAAGGAAAATGTCACCTTGAAAACCGGGAGTTCCGAGCAGAGCGAATCCAGGCGCCTTGCGCTTGGTGGATGACAGAGCGGCGTTACCGAGGCCACCTTGGCCTCCGGGAGCAACGACAAGTCGCATTCCCGGCGCATCCATGTCAATGAGCACTTCGCCATCACCGTCACGAACAACGGTGCCTACCGGAACAGGAAGAATCAGTTCAGCGCCCGCGGTGCCTGCCTTGAGGTCACCCTGACCGGGCTGACCGTGCTGCGACTTGCGGTGCGGTGACCGATGGTAGTTGAGGAGTGTTGTCACCTGTGGGTCACTGACGAGGACGATGTCGCCACCGTCGCCGCCCTTGCCGCCGTCAGGCCCAGCGAGAGGCTTGAACTTCTCGCGCTTGACGGAAACACATCCGTTGCCACCGTGGCCTGCCACGAGGTGAAGAGTTACCTGATCGACGAACGATGCCACGATGGTTCCTCCTGTTCTCGTGAGCTACTGAAAATCTTGTACTGCAATCTTAAATGGCGAGAGCGAGCCGAAGCTCGCTCTTCGCTTTTACGTTGCCTGCCTGCAGGAAACGCGGAGTTTGTGCCGCGGAAAGTTACGCGGAAACGATATTGACGACCTTGCGGCCGCCCTTTGCACCGAACTGAACTGCGCCCGCTGCGAGAGCGAACAGGGTGTCGTCGCCGCCACGACCGACGTTAACGCCGGGGTGGAAGTGGGTGCCGCGCTGGCGAACGATGATCTCGCCGGCGAGAACCTCTTGGCCGCCGAAGCGCTTTACGCCGAGGCGCTGCGCGTTGGAGTCACGACCGTTACGGGTGGAGCTTGCGCCCTTTTTATGTGCCATCTGTCTAGAAGTCCTTTACGTCCGTCAGCAGTTACTTGATGCTGGTGATCTTGATGCGGGTCAGTTCTTGACGGTGACCCTGGCGAACCTTGTAGCCGGTCTTGTTCTTGAACTTCTGGATAACGATCTTGGGACCGCGCTCGTCGTTCAATACCTCAGCGACAACCTTGATCTTCTCAAGCGCCTTAGCGTCGTGAGTGATCTTGTCGCCGTCAACGAACAGAACTGGAGCGAGCTCAACATTGCCGTTCTTGTCGGCTGCGATGCGGTCGAGAACGACAATCGTGCCGACCTCTACCTTCTCCTGCCGCCCACCGGCGCGCACAACTGCGTAAACCACTTTTGACCCTTACTTAACGATTGAATAGCTAGAACTACTGAAGCTTGTGGCGATCTCTGCGGGCTTTGCCCAGCACACGCCAAGGATCAACGATACTCGACGTGGGCACTCCCGGTCAAACGACACGCTGCGGTAGCTTTCGACTGAATCAATCATGATCTTGACCCGACGAAAACGAGAACGTGTACACCAACATTGGTAACGATCTCGGAGATCGAAACCACAACTCGGGTGCAGCGGGTTCAATAGTACGCCGCTAACGTACACCGGGTCAAAACCTCAGCCTCCTGATTTGCCGTCAATTAGGCTCAAGACATGACCGTGTTGATTGACCAGCCGATGTGGCCCGCGCACGATACCGTGTGGGCACACATCGTCAGCGACACATCACTCGACGAACTCCACGAGTTTGCCCAGCGTGCCGGTATTCCTCGCCGAGGCTTCGACCTCGACCACTACGACGTTCCGGCCCGAATGTGGAACGAGCTGGTAGCGCTCGGCGCAGAGCCTGTCGGGGTTCGAGAGTTCGTTCGTCGCCTCGAAGCCAGCGGCCTCCGTATTGCACAAAGGGATCGCCCTCAGCACTAGCCCCGCGTGCTATCTCTATCGACCCGCAGATGAGACGGCGCCGGGTGGATCGTTCTAACGCCAAACTGCCTCAAAACCCTCCATGCTGCGCGTGACAGCGCCAGTGGCGATCTCTACCAGATAAGTAGTGACGCTCTGCGGCCTCGGGTTCATGACGTATTCGTCAGAGTCGAATTCCGACACATTCGGTTGCACCTCGACCGCAACAAACTGGTTGTTCGGCGAGACCCGAAAATCAAGAATGGCACCCTTGTCGTCTACCGTTTGGTAGAGGATGCGCGACTCATCGCCATCGTCAAAAGCAAGAATGCTGCTGAACGAAGCACCGCTCTCCCCCACCAGAACCATCTTCGCCACTAGATTTCCTGCGGCATCCGCATCGGTCTGTCCGATGAATGGCTGTTCACCGTTGATACGAGACGGATGCAAGCGAACTTCCGTGCCATCCGACAGCGTGACCGCGGCGCTTCCTCGCGTGTCATTCACGACCACCGTTGATCCGTCTGCAGAAACACGATCGAACTCAAAATAGCCACCAAGGGGCACCACCAAACCTGTAGTCGTGTCGGCCCTCACCAGAGTGCTCTCAGTGGTAATCGCGACAATCGTTGTCGAGCCAGGCACGAATTGCCAACCCACAACACGCATCGGCTCGCCGTCTAGTCCAGTGACGGCAACGACATCACGACCGCGATCGAGATCAACGGTGTAAAGCGTGTGAGAAATCGCCGCGATCGGCCCCGGATCGTCACTCGAAATCGTGAAGCCCAACAGCGCCCCCGAGCGCGTGGCATCGAGATCAGCGACCTCGCCCACTTCAGGCAGCAGCACTTGTTCGCTCACCCCGGTATCCGGATTGGCCAGCATGAGCGTTCCCGTGCGATCGGCTGCTGCTGTAGTGAACGCCACAACATCTCCAACGGGAACGAACTCTTGGATGCCTTCGCCCGCAAACACCACTGAACGTTCTTGTGATGACATGCCCGTTCGAATGATCTCGTCGTTCGGCACGCCGCGATCAAGGTAGTAGAGCTCAGGCTCCCCTGTCGTGAATGAATAGCTCAGCGTCGTCTCGGGCCCGCCCGAAGGGCTCACAACGCCCTCCACCGTCACCGTGTAATCCGTGTTGTAGTCAAGCGGCTGCTCAAATTGCACCGAGACAAGATCGCCATCGCTCGACGCCGTCGCTTCAGCAGCGGGCTCCACGCTCACCGCCGCAGAGTCGACCGGCGCGATCGACTGATTCACAAACAGTCGCAACGTCTGGTCAGACGACGTTACAACGGCATCCGCATCGACCTGCGCACTCGAAAGCTTGGGCCCCTGAAGATACCCCAAGGCGAGAAAAACCCCGCAGAGCACAAGCAGCGCCGCAACAGTCCAGCCGAAAGTGCGACGGAACGAACGCGAACTGCGAGCCTCTACTGGTGGCGGACTAATAGAGATATGGCTCACTTGGCCGCTCCACTGCAGTCATCGTCTCAGGAACAAGAACAAGCGGCAGATCACTGCGCGAACTCGGGTTGGTTTCGAACGAACCCGTGACCTCTACCCACGAATCAACCTCAAACTCGTTTTGCCAATCAGGCGCGTACACCGCGACTCCTGTGGGTTGCGCGTCAACAGCGCAGCACGTGACAGTAAACCTCGATAGATAGAAGATATTGCTCGGATCCTCGTCACTCGCCGTGATGAAGCCCACAACATCCGCGGTCTTATTGGCATAGAAGCTCGGGTCGCTCGTCTGACGAAGCAGCGATGACCAGTCGACGACCGTGAAACTCGCAATCAATTCATCATCGGCGTTGGCAACTTCATCAACGTTCTGACTGTCACTGCCCACCGTGGAACCGACGATGTCACGTTGGCTAGCTGTGGCACTCGACAGCGTTGCCGGAGGCACCACAACAAGAGTGAGCGCAACAGCCCCAGAAAGTAGAAGCGCGACCCCGCCGACTATTCGAGACCAACCGCGCGGTGTCTCTGATTCTTCGGTATTGGCGGGCCGCACGGTCACGCTCAGAACGCCGAGAACGAGTGCGATCACCGCCATTACAACCGTGAACACGACATAACGCGGATGGATATAGAGAACGAGCTGCTGAGTAACGGCAAGCCAGACCGTGGCGCACACCGCAACCAAGATCAGGATGACGCCCCACCAGCGTTGGAGGCTAGGCCACATAGTTAATCACCAACCCAATCAATGCGCTCATCAGGGCAACGACAAGAGAGAGTTGCACGAGCACCTTAGCCGTGAATGTTGTGCGCATGATCGCAAGCATCTTGATGTCGATGATCGGGCCAAACACAAGGAACGTCACGATAGAACCCGGCATGAACGTGCTCGCAAAAGGAAGAATGAAGAACGCATCCACGCTAGAGCACACGGAAATCACGAAGGCGAGCAACATCATCGCGAGAATCGACCACAGCGGGTTGCTGCCGAGAGAAACCAGAACATCCCGGGGAACCGCAACCTGAATCGCACCCGCGATCAGCGAGCCGATAAACACCGCTGGCATCAAGACGCTTGATTCACGCATGAAAATATCGAGGCTCTTCTCGGAACGAGACTGCCGGTGCTCGTGAGAACCTGCGGCACATTGGGCTGCAAACCTGTCGGTGAGCAAAGAAGTGGGTTGCGGGTGCAGGCTGAATAGCCAGCCCACAATGTTGGCGATTGCCAAACCGCCCAGAATTCGACCGACAAGGATGCCGTCATCGAATCCGAAAGCCTGATGCGTCGTAACGATCGTGATCGGATTAATGATCGGCGCGGCAAGCAAGAACGTCATCGACTCAGGTACCGAGAAGCCCTTCAGCACGAGGCCTCGCGCCAGCGGCACATTGCCACACCCACAGACCGGAAGCGCAATGCCGAAAAGGGAGATCGCTGCCCTGCGCAGGACCGGCCTATGCGGCAGGTACCCGCATGAGCAAATCGTCCGGGAGCCATGCCTGGACCACGATCGACAGCACGATTCCAAGAACCACGAACGGAAGCGACTCGATAATGACGCTCGTCGAGAGAGTCAAAAGATCTGCAGAGAGACCCGGAATGCTGAGCGAACTCTGCTCGCCTGTGAAGGTGCGAAGCCCCAAAAGCCCGGCAACGCCTACCGTTCCTATGGCTAGCCAGAGCCAACGACGAGGCGATTGCCGAGGTCGGCGAGGTCGATGATCATGATGATGATGATCATCGACGCTCGCTGGCACAGTGGTAGTCACGAAACAACCCTACAAACTCGAAACTCTGAAAGTGCCGAGCCTCGCAGTTTTACTTCTCGTCGCCGGGAGTGGCGTTGACGATCTTGCCTTGGCTGCTTGCGCGGCGGGAGCCACGAGCGCGACCGTGACCAGCCTGCTTCGGCTCGGGAAGAGCTTCGAGAACCGAACCAAGAATTTGCTCGGCATCGTGCGTGCTGATCTTCGGAGCCGCATTCTCCGTCTTAGTGATCGGGATATCGAGAATTGCGACCGCAGGCTCGTCAGCGGGGACCTCAACAGCTGCAACTTGCTCTGCATCCTGCGACTGTGGAACTGACTGTCTGCCGCTCTTGCTCCGACGTGACTTCTTCGGTTCAGGGGCCGATTCCTTCGGGCTCTCGACGGTCGGTGTCGACGTTGCAGTATTCGCTGCTGTGTCGGCAGCAGGGGCATCCGGACCAATTTCATTGATCGGCACGACCGTGCTTGCTGCGACGCGGGCGAGCGCGTTGCGAACGTCTTCAGTGATGGCGTGAGTACCGTTGCTCGAACCTGATGCGGGCGTAGCGGCAGTCTTTCCGGAACCGTTAGAGTGCTGAGCACTCGATCCGCCGTTGCCGCCACCAGCGGAACTGGAACTCGCGGAGCCGTTGTTGTTCGAACCGCCAGAGTTGTTGTTTCCACCGCGGTTGCGTCCGCGACGCCCACCGCCCGATTGTTCATTCTGTGTCGGTTGCGAACGGTGCTTTGACACGGGGTCGTGATGAACAATCACGCCGCGGCCAGCACACACTTCACAGTTCTCGCTGAAGGTTTCGAGCAGGCCAAGGCCCAACTTCTTACGCGTCATCTGAACGAGACCGAGCGACGTGACTTCGGCCACCTGATGCTTCGTGCGGTCACGACTCAAGCACTCAACGAGGCGACGCAACACGAGATCGCGGTTTGACTCCAGGACCATATCGATGAAGTCGACAACGATGATTCCACCAATGTCGCGCAGACGCAGCTGACGAACAATCTCTTCAGCAGCCTCAACGTTGTTCTTCGTGACGGTCTCTTCGAGGTTTCCACCGGAGCCCACGAACTTGCCCGTATTGACGTCAACAACCGTCATTGCTTCGGTGCGGTCAATTACGAGCGAACCGCCCGAGGGCAGCCAGACCTTGCGGTCGAGAGCCTTCTCGATCTGCTCCGAAACGCGGTACTCCTCGAAGGAGTCAACCGAACCCTCGTGTGCCTGAAGGCGATCAACGAGGTCAGGGGCAACCGAACGAACGTAATTCTCGATCGTCTTGCGAGCATCGCTACCCTCAATGACGAGCTTGTGGAAGTCTTCGTTGAAGACGTCACGGATGATCTTGATCAGCAGATCCGGCTCGGAGTGCAGCAGTGCCGGTGCCTGAGCTTTTTCGACCTGGGTGCTGATGTCTGACCACTGCTCGGTCAATCGGCTGACGTCGAGGGTGAGCTGCTCTTCCGTTGCGCCTTCAGCCGCGGTGCGCACAATGACGCCGACGTTCTCAGGCAAGACACCCTTCAGGATCTTCTTGAGGCGTGAACGCTCGGTGTCGGGCAACTTGCGGCTAATGCCACTCATCGAACCGTTCGGAACATAAACGAGGTAACGGCCAGGCAAAGAAACCTGGCTCGTGAGTCGAGCACCCTTGTGCCCGACCGGGTCTTTTGTGACCTGAACGAGCACGCGGTCGCCGGGCTTGAGGGCGAGCTCAATACGACGAGCTTGGGGCTTGCCATCCGCGGAATTCTCCGCCGCGGCATCCCAATCAACTTCACCCGAGTAGAGCACAGCGTTGCGGCCACGCCCGATGTCGACGAATGCTGCCTCCATGCTCGGCAAAACGTTCTGGACGCGACCGAGGTACACGTTGCCAATGAGGCTGGCGTCTTGAGCCTTAGCGACATAGTGCTCAACCAAAACACCGTCTTCAAGAACAGCAATCTGGATGCGGTCAAACTTAGAACGAACCACCATCACGCGGTCTACGCTTTCGCGGCGCGCAAGGAACTCGCTCTCGGTCACCACGGGACGGCGACGACCAGCATCGCGGCCATCGCGACGGCGTTGCTTTTTAGCTTCGAGTCGCGTGGATCCCTTAACCCGGGTCGGCTCGTTGCTCGGCTCAGCCTGCTTGCGCGGCTGGCGCACTCGAACAACAGTGTTGGGCGACTCGTCGCCGGGGCGAGCTTCTTCGCCGGAACGGCGACGCGAACGACGACGCACGTTGCCTGCTTCGTCGCTGTTGCCGTTGTCACGACCGTCGCTATCGCGAGGATCGGCGTTGGAGTCGTTTCGCGAACGAGGCGCCCGCGCCGGCAAATCGGGAAGGTCAGGAGCTTGGAAAAGTAGCGACGTCGTGGACGCTGGCACGAGGGGCGCAATTGCAGCCGCCTTGTCAGCCTTCGCTGCCTCCCCCGAAGCCTTCTTCGGTGCCGGGCTCTTGCGCGCACGCGACCGGGAAGATGAACCAGAATCAGCCTTTTGATCTGCCTTGGCTGCGGGAGCGTCTGCTGAATCTGAGGTCGCCGTATCGGCCTTCATGCCGGTAACGGCATCCGGAACCTCTAGCCCCAAATGCTGGCTCGCGGTCTTCGCAGCAGGACGCTGGGACGACTTCGCCGCACGAGGCTCACGCGCTGCGGCAGACGACTGCTCGCCTAGCGCTTCTGCGGCGGCCGGAGCCTTCGCTGCTGCGGGGGTCTCTGCCGGAGGCGTCTGCGCCACAGGCTTCTCTACCGCTGCTTTGGATGACGGAAGAATACGGCCAAATAGGCCCTTTTTCTTCGGAATATCTTTCGACTTATCGCTTTCATTCACCATTGCTGGTGTACTCCTTGCCCTTGTAGGCGACCGCGCCACCCACCGGGTACTCTCTCGTGCGCTATTCCCCCACCAAACCTATGGTTCGGGAACCGCTACTAATTCTTCAGGTCCTGCAACGGGCTCGTGGCTCACGCTGCAGTTGTGCTCTCTCACAGCACTTCGGAACTGGCTATCCGACTCACGCAACAGCGTTGCGCAACTGGTCCGGTCGCTATGCCCGGGAAGACTTCTTGGTGTCGTTCCGAGCGCGGCTCGGAATAACTGCGGTTCATTATCGCACGCATTCTCAGAAAATGAGCCTGACGCGCATGCGATAATCCCAGCATGACTGCATCCGGTGTTCGCAATAGGCCCATCGCCCTCGCCATATTTCTTATCTTCGCCGGACTTGTCGGGCTGTGGGCCTCGTTCCAGCTGATGCTCGAGAAGATTCATGTCTTCGAAAACCCGGATGCCGCACTGAGTTGTGATTTCAGCATCGTGGTTCAGTGTTTGGCGAATTTGGAGTCTCAACAGGGCGCCGTGCTTGGATTCCCTAATCCCATTATCGGACTCATCGCGTTTACCGCTCCGCTCGTCGTCGGAGCTGCGATCTTGGCCGACGCACGATTCAACGCGTGGTTCTGGGTAGTCTTCAACGTCGGCGTCGCTGCGGGCTTCGGCTTCATTCTGTGGCTGTCGTACCAGAGCATTTTCAATCTGGGCACGCTGTGCATTTGGTGCATGACCGTCTGGTCCGTGATGATCCCGATGTTCTGGGCCGTAACCCTCCGCAACCTTAAAGTCGGCGCCATTCCCGCACCGCGCAGTATTCGCAAGGCTGCCAGTGCGGCCTACAGCTGGGTTCCCGTGATTTCGATCGTCGGTTACATCATCATCGCTGTGGTCGCTCAAGTACGCCTCGATGTTTTGAGCTACCTCTAAAACATATTCCCTGCAGGGAACACAACAATGGCGGGAGCCTGACGACTGTCAGGCTCCCGCCATTGTTGTAGGGCTAGCCACTCTGTGGCTCAGCCGCGAATGAGGGGTTTAGGCGAACCAGAGGGCCAGTTCGCGCGCTGCTGACTCTGGCGAGTCGCTGCCGTGCACGAGGTTCTGCTGAACCGCGAGACCCCAGTCGCGACCAAGGTCACCGCGAATGGTACCGGGAGCTGCCGTCGTAGGGTCCGTCGTGCCTGCCAGTGAGCGGAAGCCCTCAATAGCGCGGTTGCCGGCGATACGCAGCGCGACAGTCGGGCCCGACTGCATGAAGTCGATCAGCGGCTCATAGAAGGGCTTGCCTTCGTGCTCGGCGTAGTGCTGCGACAGAAGATCAAGATCTGCCTGAACGAGACGTACGTCGACGAGCTGGTAGCCCTTGGCTTCAATGCGGCGAAGGATTTCGCCGGTCAGGTTGCGGGCGACGCCATCAGGCTTGATCAGTACAAGGGTCTCTTCGATGTTCATTGTGTCTCCTCAGAGGGGGTGTTCACGGACGGGGTGTTAAGAATTTCGGCTTTCGCGCGATCAATCTGCTGGCCTTTGATGAAGCAGAAAACCCACATGGCAGCGAAGCCAGCTCCGACCACAAACATCGGAGTGAGAATAAAACCGAGCGCAATCAAACCAGCCTGCAAAGCCCAACCGACGGCCATCGCGCCTCGGCGGTGCAGCATCCGAGCTAGCGCCACGAATACCACGATGAGGACCGCTCCCCCGATAAATGCGGGGGCGGGAGCAAGCGCCTTGAGCCCAAATGCGGTCAGGGCGACAAAGAAAATGAGAGTGGCGTCGAGCACTAACACGATGCTCAGAAGCAGTTCGGTGACCGAACGCTTTCTGCGAGCCTTCGGTTCGGCGGTCACGGTTTCCACCCTTCGGCCTTGGCGAGTGCGAGCGCCTCACCCACGAGCGTTATCGAGCCTGTCACGACTACAACACGCCGTTCGTTCTCGGCAGCCCATCCGCGGGCGAGCTCGATTGCTTCAACAAAAGTGTCAAAATCGGTCGTCTCTTCAGTGAAGGTGCGCACCGTTTCCACGAGTTCCTCCGGTGCAATTGCACGCTCCGACTCCGACGTTGTGACGTAGAAGCGATGAGCAATCGGGGCAAGAGCACCCACGATTCCTGCGGCATCCTTATCGTCGAGGACAGCGATCACGAACGCGATCTCGTCAAAGGTGAAGTACTCCTTGAGCGCAGTCGCGAGAGCCGCAGCGCCATGAGGGTTGTGGGCGGCGTCCACAATCACTGTTGGCTCAGCACCGATGACCTGAAGGCGACCGGGCGACGACACGGTAGCGAGACCTTCGGCAAGTACATCATGCACGAGGGCCTGGCTGCCTGCGCCCAAGAATGACTCAACGGCAGCAATCGCGAGTGCGGCATTGTGGCCCTGGAACTCGCCAAACAGCGGCATGAACAAGTCTGCGTACGTTCCGGCGATTCCGCGAACCGTGATCAATTGCCCGCCAACGGCGACGTCGCTGCTCACAAGCTCGAAGGCGTCTCCTTCTACGCTCATCGTCGATTCGGTGAGGTCAGCAGCACGCTCAAGCTCAATCTGAGCATCCGCAGTCTGAAGCGCCGAGACGATGGCGGCAGCGGGCTTGATGATGCCCGACTTTGTGCGCGCAATCTCCGAAACTGTCGTGCCCAAACGGTGAGTGTGGTCCAAAGCAATCGGGCTAAAGACGGCAACCTGGCCATCGGCAACGTTCGTGGAATCCCACTCCCCGCCCATACCGACTTCGAGAATGGCAACGTCGACCGGCGCATCAGCGAAGCTCGCAAAGGCCAGCACCGTCAACGCCTCGAAATAGGTCAACGGCTCTTCGCCCTTGGCCAGCAATTCAGAATCGGTCATGAGCAAGAACGGACGGATGTCGGCCCAGTTCTCTGCCAGAGCGCGGTTGGAGATAGCGCGGCCATCGATCACGATGCGCTCGTTGACGCGCACCAAGTGCGGACTCGTCATGAGCCCCGTGCGCAGTCCATAGGCGCGCAAAATGCTTTCGGCGATGCGGCTCGTGGACGTCTTTCCATTGGTTCCCGTGATGTGGATCACGGGGTAGTTGCGCTGAGGGTCTCCGATCAGCTCGACTGCGCGACGAGTTGCTTCGAGGCGTGGCTGTGGTGCCTGCTCCCCAATTCGCGCGAGAAGCTCTTCGTAGACGATCGCGGCATCCGAGGCGTATTCGGAGTCTTCAAGTTCGAAGTCTGAATCCTCGTCAATATTGGTGCCCTCGAACCCATCAGCGAAGGGGCTGAGGTCGGCTAAAGGATGGTCAGCGCCGAGTTCTTCACGTTCGGCATCCGTCAGTGAATCCTCGATCGAGCCACCGTTTGCGTCGGATCGCTCACGAGCGCCTTCGTTGTCGGACTCGCTGTCGTTGTCGAACTCGTCATCGCGATTAGACATTGGTCGCTCCCATCTTGGTGATGTCGATCACCAGCGCGCCCGTGTTGGCGTACTTTCCTGCCGCCAATTCGGTGCGGTGCATTTCCAGTGTGCCTGCTGCGAGCTCATTCGCGAAGCTCTGAACGGCCGATTGCGCTGCAAGCGTTTCTGAAGCGATCATCGCGCTGTGGAATGCGATCGCATCATGATCTGACGCATCATCCGCGCTGATCACGAGGTCAATGCGGTCGCTCACATCGAACCCCGCCGCCTTTCGAGCATCCTGAATTGCGCGGATGACGTCGCGAGCGAGCCCTTCGGCAGAAAGCTCTGCAGTGAGCTGAGTATCAATGATGACGAAGCCCCCGTCGGAGAGGAACGCGATCGCGCTCGACTCATCGGCCGCTTCCATCTGCAGTTCGTACTCGCCAGCCTCGAGAGCCATACCGTCGACGCTGACGCCGTCAGCAGTGGTCTCCCAGTTGCCTGCCTTGGCTTCCTTGATCACGTGCTGCACTTGCTTGCCGACGCGCGGCCCGAGTGCGCGAGCATTGACCGTGAGCTTCTTCGTGATGCCGAAACTGTCGAGAGAGCCCTCTTCAAGAAGTTCGAATTTGACGGCCTTGACGTTGAGTTCGTCGCGAAGGATGTCGCTGAACGGCGCGAGAGCAGACGGCACGGCGCTCACGACCGTCAACGACGCGAGGGGCAGGCGCACGCGCAAGCTGCGAGCCTTACGAAGAGCGAGTCCACTCGACGCGATCTCGCGAACACGGTCCATCGACGCCACGAGATCGTGGTCACTCGGGAACGCCGTCGCGTCGGGCCAGTCAGTGAGGTGAACGCTGCGTTCGCCCGTGAGGCCACGCCACATATCTTCTGCGACCAGCGGAATAAGTGGGGCAGCAACGCGGGCCACCGTCTCGAGCACCGTGAAGAGAGTGTCGAAGGCATCTGTGTCGTCTCCGCTCCAGAAGCGGTCACGGCTGCGACGCACATACCAGTTCGTCAGAACGTCGGCGAAGTCGCGGAGCTTGGCCGCGGCCATCGGACTGTCGAGAGCATCGAGTTCGGCAGTGACGTCTTCGACCAATTCGCGCGTTTTCGCCAGCAAGTAGCGGTCGAGAACGTTCTCGGAATCTGTGCGCCACTTCGCCTCGTAGTTGTCTGCCGCATTGGCATACAGAGTGAAGAAGTAATAGGTGCTCCAGAGCGGCAGCAAAAGCTGACGAACACCGTCGCGGATGCCCTCCTCCGTGACCATCAGGTTGCCACCACGAATAACCGAACTCGACATGAGGAACCAGCGCATCGCGTCAGCACCGTCGCGCTCAAATACCTCGGAGACATCCGGGTAGTTACGCAAACTCTTGGACATCTTCTGCCCGTCATTGCCGAGCACGATGCCGTGACTGATGACATTCGAGAATGCCGGGCGGTCAAACAGCGCCGTCGACAGCGTGTGCAGAGTGTAGAACCAGCCACGAGTCTGGCCGATGTACTCAACGATGAAGTCGGCCGGGCTGTGGCTGTCGAACCATTCTTGGTTCTCGAAGGGGTAGTGAACTTGAGCGAAGGGCATCGAACCCGAATCGAACCAGACATCGAGAACGTCTTCGATACGACGCATCGTCGATTGACCACTCGGGTCATCGGGGTTCGGGCGCGTCAGTTCATCGATGAACGGACGGTGCAGGTCGGGCTCACCATCGTGATTGAGAGGCAAGCGACCGAAGTCTGCTTCAATTTCGGCAAGCGAGCCGTAAACATCCATGCGGGGGAAGTCGGGGTTGTCGCTCTTCCAGATCGGGATAGGGGAACCCCAATAGCGGTTACGACTGATCGACCAGTCGCGGGCATTGCCCACCCACTTGCCGAACTGGCCCTCCTTGACGTTCTCGGGAACCCAGTTGATCTCCTGATTGAGCTCGCTCATGCGGTCGCGGAACTCGGGCACCTTCACGAACCAGCTCGATACCGCCTTGTAGATCAGCGGGTTGCGGCAACGCCAGCAGTGCGGGTACGAGTGCTCGTAGCTCGCGACTTTGAGCAGGCGGCCCTCGTCGCGCAGCAGCTTCGTCAGCGGCTTGTTGGCTTCAAAGACCTGCATTCCAGCGACAGGAGCGACCGACGACAAGAACTTGCCGCCATCATCAACCGAGATAACGACGGGGATGCCCGCAGCAGCACAAACATTTTGGTCATCTTCACCGTAGGCAGGCGCCTGGTGCACGATGCCGGTACCTTCGCCAGTAGCAACATAATCGGCAACCAAGAACTGCCACGCATTTTCGGTGCCGTAGGCCTCGGCATCCGCATAAAAGTCCCACAGGCGGTCGTAGCGAACGCCATCGAGCTCTGCACCCTTGATGGTGCGCGAGACGGCAGCAACAGCCTCTTCGGCCGTTTCGTAGCCGAGTTCTTTTGCATAGGCCGCGATCGTGTCGGCCGCGAGCAAGAACTGCGCAGAGCCCTCTTCGGAACCATCACCTGCGCCGAGCGGGCCAGCGGGCAGTACCGCGTAGTCGATATCGGGACCGACAGCGAGAGCGAGGTTAGTGGGAAGCGTCCATGGCGTTGTCGTCCAGGCGAGAGCTTTCACTCCCGTGAGCCCGAGGCTTTCGGCCTTCACGCCATCGAGAGGGAACGTCACTGTAACGGTCTGGTCTTGACGCATCTTGTAGACGTCGTCATCCATGCGCAGTTCGTGGTTCGAGAGCGGGGTTTCGTCGTTCCAGCAATAGGGCAGCACACGAAAACCTTCGTAGGCAAGGTTCTTCTCGTGCAGTTGCTTAAACGCCCAGATGACGCTCTCCATGAAGTTCACGTCGAGGGTCTTGTAGTCATTCTCGAAATCAACCCAGCGCGCCATGCGGGTCACATACTCTTGCCATTCACCGGTGTACTTGAGCACCGATTCGCGAGCGGCGGCATTGAACGTGTCGATGCCCATCTCTTCGATCTGGCTCTTCTCGGTGATGCCGAGCTGGCGCATCGCTTCGAGTTCAGCGGGTAGCCCGTGGGTGTCCCAACCGAAGCGACGGTGCACTTGCTTGCCGCGCATCGTCTGGTAGCGCGGAAAGAGATCCTTGGCGTAACCGGTCAGCAAATGCCCATAGTGCGGGAGGCCATTGGCAAAAGGAGGTCCGTCGTAGAAGACCCACTCATCCGCGCCTTCGCGCTGATCAATGGATGCCTGAAAAGTGCCGTCGGCCTTCCAGTACGAGAGCACCTGCTCTTCGATCGCCGGAAACTTCGGTGACGGCGCTACGGAATCGTCTGAGCTGTGGCGGGGATACGACATGAGGCTCCAGTGGTACGTGGGTGCGAATAATCTGCACGAGGACGACCTCTCAGCCGCGGTACCACCCCGCTTGTGCACCCAGAGGTACACCACTCATATCGCTGTAACGGGCTTACCCGTTCGGTTCTACTGCCGCCCGCTCCCCTGCCGAGACAAGAGTTGAGACGATTTCTTCCGAATGCTCCCCGGTGATAGCCGGTTCATAGCGTGTAGCCGCAATGATACGCGAGTTAGCTGATCGTCGGGCGCTATTTTCGAGCGACCGTCGCGAGCGCTTCGGCGCCGAGCTGAGCATCGTGCATCGTGACGACGAACTTTTTGCCGTTCATCCGCGTCACTTCGATGGCGTCTCCTTTGGAGAGCACAATGCCGCTACGACCATCGGGAGCCCAACGCCAGCCGTAGCCGCCGAATTCGCCGATCGGGTTGACGTCGACGACTGCGACGGAGTCGATCTGATCGGGTGCGATCGTGGTGCGGGGAAAGCCCAGTGCTGAGCGAACCCGCAGCCCGCGCTGATCGATCGTCACTCGCCACGAGAGGGTACTGACGGCAAGCGCGATCACGACAAGCCCAATAACGGCGGGCAACAGAAGCTCTGCAGGGTTGCTCACCGCTTGAACGGCAAGAGCAGCCCCCAACGCCACGAGGGCGACCGCGACAATAACAACCACACCAGCGCCGACACGAGTGGTGCTCGAAAAGTGCACCCGCTGTGTCACCGCACCGGGAATCGGCTCAACCTCGACCGGCGACGAGTTGATGCGTTCGGCCGCGGGAAGCATCAGCCATGCGAAGAAGGCCATGATGATCGCGATGGGGAAAGCTGCGAGAACAATTGCGCCGATGTCTGGTGCATTCTCGGCGTTCTCTACCCCGCGCTGGACTGCCAGCGAGCCAGCCGCAATCACGCTGATCAGAACAGCCAAGAACACTGATGTTGCGATCAAGAACTTGTGGACCCAGAGCATTCCGCCGTGAGGTGCGCCTCGCCAACTAGCGAAAGCAGTCACCGCAGCGAACACGAGGGTGATGAGGAGCGGGAGTGCGATCACGCTGCCGACCGTCGAATAGCCGTCGGGGCCCGAAGTGCCCCAGTGCGAGGCAACCGGGTTAGGCAGTTCAGGAATCCAGAGCGCCATGACGAATGCTGCCCCCATTGTGATCACGAGCGGGATAACCACACCGATCACAATGATGAGTCGACGATTGCGCGTGAGTTGAGGCGAAACGTTCTCGGCGGGAAGGTTCATTTGTATTCCTCTCGGATGAGTGAAGTCAGTGCGGCTAAGGAAACGTTGTGGATGCGGGCTTCGGCAACGACCGCGGTAATGCCATCGGCAAGCGAGTCATAGCTGGTGGTTGTGGCGGCGACAATTGCTCCACGTCCGCGACGCAGTTCAATGAAGCCTTCGTCGCGCAATTCTTGATAGGCCCGAAGCACGGTGTGCATGTTGATGCCGAGCGAGCTGGCTAATTCGCGAGCACCTGGGAGTCTCTCCCCTGCCGCAACCGACTTGTCGATAACGGACTGACGGATGCTCGTGGCGAGCTGCTCGAATAGCGGCGTCTCTGACGCAGGATCCACTCGAATAAGCATGATGAAATTATAGTTGTTCTAGTAGGACTAGCACAATTCGAGTTGCTCGAGGCTGGCCGCGGGACTCACACACGTCGGCGAGCAGGCATCTCTTGAACATGCTTCAATTCGGCAGCGGATTCCGGAGCGCCGCTCAGCCGACGGGCAAGCCGTGCCGTCCACGGGCTCGCGGTCGCGCCATGCGCGAAGACACTCACAAGAATTGTCCAGACCGCGACAGAGAACACGGTGTCGGCAACAGAACCGCTGAGCTCATCGAACACGAGAAGTGCAAACAGGATCGAAGCCAATCCCCGAGGCCCGAACCATCCGATGAACAACCGAGTTTCAAACCGAGTGCGTGACCCGGCAAGCGCAATGAGCACGGGGAGCATGCGCACAACGGTCAACGACAATACGACGTAGAGCGCGATCTGCCACGTAAGAGACATCAAGAGAGGAGCTGCGAGAACTGCTCCGAAAACCAAGAAGGTGATGGAGCTCAACAGCTCCCCTTCATCCTCGGTGAAATCCTGAACATCGCGACTCTCTTGACGCGCAATAGCGCTGAAGGCGAGGCCGGCAACAAACGCAGCAATGAATCCGTTGCCCCCAACCACGCCGGCACTCGCATAGGCCGCGACCGCGATCGCGATCGTAGCCAACTGGCGATAGATGCCCTCGACCCAGCCTGCGCGGGAAGCGCGACTCAGCAGCCACCCGCCGAGGGCCCCGACTCCGCCGCCGAAAATAATCCCGAATCCGATCTGCTGCGCAGCGAAAGCGCCCCAGCTTTGGTCGCTGACTACACCCGTTTGCGCAGCGGAAATCGCCAGAAAAACGGTGACCACCGGAACCATGATTCCGTCGTTAAGTCCGCTTTCCACGTTGAGCGCCTGCCGAATGCGAACCGGCAACCGCGTATCGCTCACTACCGCTTGGCCGAGCGCAGCATCCGTCGGCGCAAGAATCGCGGCGATGAGCGCAGCCTCGATAAGGCTGAGTTGACCAAAGAGAGCTGCCGCCGCCGCCGCGCCGAGCACGATCGTCAGAGGAAGCCCGATTCCGAGCAAGCGCAGCGGAAGAAGAACTTGCTTACGCAGTGCACGGATGTCGATGCGCACGGCATCCGTGAAGAGAACCAGCACCAGAGTGGCCTCAACGAGAACCGACACGGCTTCGCTCTTAAGGTCGAGCTGAAACCACTGCGCCCCGACGAGACCCAACAAGACACCCGCTGCCGTAAACACCATCGGGGCCGTGACTGGGGAGAGAGCGAGCTTGCGCGAGACCATCGCGAAGGCAAAAACGACTACGGCGATGATCACGAGCTCCGTCATGATTCCTCCACTGCAGGCTAGGTGCGGCACGCCCCGCAGCCGATCACAGAACGCCACTCGGCTCCGCGGTGTGGTCAAGGTTACGGGAATCATGAGGCGGAACTCTCGCAGCAACTCATGGGAGGCGTGAGAATCGCGATTGTTACGCATCGCACAAATCTCGCCGGGTTTGTTAGCACGAGGCACACACTGCTGCGCGCGATCTATGACTAGGGTTATTCAGGCACCCGCCTTTTCGGGCAGGGCTCTCAACAGTTCGCAGACAAAGGAAAGGAGCGTCGCGTGTCGACTCTCACTTTGACCCTTGGCCGGCCCACGCTCGCCGACACCGTCTTTTCTCGCAGCCTCGCCACCGACATCACGCTTGTCGCCGCCGGCGCCGCCTTGACCGCTGTGATGGCCCAAATCGCCGTGCCTCTCTATCCTGTTCCGATCACCGGCCAGACGCTTGCTGTTCTTCTTGTTGGTGCATCGCTCGGCGCAACTCGCGGAGCCCTGTCAATCGCTCTCTACGCGCTTCTCGGCGTTGTCGGCCTGCCCGTCTTCACCGACGCGTCCTCGGGAATCGGTGTTCTAGCTGGCACGACCGGCGGCTACATCATTGGCTTCATTTTCGCGGCAGCTTTCACGGGATGGCTTGCTCAGCGCGATTGGGATAAGAAGTTCCTCGGCGCAGCGCTGTCGTTCCTGGGTGGCACCGCAGTGACCTTCGTCTTCGGCCTCGCGTGGCTTGCCATTGTGACCGGTGGCACTCTTGAACAGGTTCTCGCTTGGGGTCTTTACCCCTTCATTATTGGTGGACTCATCAAGGCCGGCATCGCTGCAGCAGTGATTCCTGCAACGTGGAAGATCTCGACGAAGTTCTCGCGCAAGCAGGACTAACGCTCACGCTTTTACTTCAGAACCGGGTCGGTTTCGCTCAGGCGGACCGGCCCGGTTTTTTGCCCAGTTGGACTTAATGTACTCAGTTCAACAATAATTGAGTGTCTCGCATTCGAGCAGCAATCCTCCACACAAAGGACTCCGTTGAACGCGCCTCGCATTCTGCTTCTCCCCCTCTCCATCGCGGCCAGCGCCGCCCTGCTTGCCGGATGCACGGCAACGACCACCCCTGCGGTCGAACCAGTTGAGGGCGGCACTCTCGTCTACGCCACCGGCGACGCCGAGCCCAGTTGCCTCGACCCCCACGTCGGAGGCAACTATCCCCAAGCGCTGCTCAGCACCCAGTACCTCGAATCACTCGTCTCCAAGAACAACGACGGCGAAATCATCCCCTGGCTCGCAACAGACTGGACCGAGAGCAGCGATGGCCTCACGTGGGACTTCACCCTGCGCGACGATGTGACATTCACCGATGGCACCCCTTTCGATGCCCAAGCAGTGAAAGCGAACATCGAGCACTTGAAGGATCCCGAAACGGCCTCGTCAACCGGCTACCTCGCCGTCGGCAAGATTGACGAAATCGAAGCCGTCGCGGCTGACCAGGTGCGCTTCACACTGTCAGCACCAGATAGCGCGCTTCTCGAATCGCTCTCGCAGCCGTGGGTAAGCATCGAGTCTCCTACCGCTCTCGAGCGTGAGCAAGCAGTGAACTGTGAAAGCCCCATCGGCACGGGCCCCTTCATCGTGACCGACTGGACCAAGCAACAGTCGGTGACCCTCGAACGCAACGAGAACTACAATTCCCCTCCCGACGATGCTGAACACGCCGGCGCTGCCCGACTCGACGCGATCGAATGGCGTTTCATTCCGGATGCCGCCACCCGTTACGCGGCCCTTCAGTCGGGCGACGTGGACGTAATCGACAACGCCCAACCCAACAACATTTCCTCCGCCGCCGACGCCCCCACGATTGAGGAACTCAATGCTCCGCGCCCCGGCGCTTCCAACCGAATCGAACTGAACTCAGGAAAAGCACCGTTTGACGACGTTCGCGTGCGCGAAGCCTTCATCCGGTCGGCCGACGTGAACCCCGGGATCGAAAGCCTCTTCTTCGGCACAGCCGAGCGCTCGTACTCGGTGCTGTCGAGCGTCGAGCCAGCAGGGATCTCGACACCTGACGTCTTCACGACTGATCCGGAAGCGGCCGAGACGCTGCTCGACGAAGCGGGCTGGAACGCGATTGACTCTGACGGCTACCGCACGAAAGACGGCGAGCGCCTCAGCCTCGTGTTCCCCGTGAGCACGAACCAATCGATCCCGGCAGAGCAATCACTATTTGAGCAGATTCAAGCATCGGCTAAAGAAGTGGGCTTCGAGGTCATCCTGCAGCCGACCGATTTGTCGTCATGGTACGGCGCGCTGTTCAGCAATGAGTACAACCTTGTGAGCGCTCCCTACACGAAGGTCGGAGCAGATGTACTGCGCATCCTGTACCACTCCGACTCGATCGTGCCTGCCCCCAGCGGCTACTACGCGAACTTGGCCCAGCTCAGCGATCCCGCACTCGATGAGGTTCTCACGACGGCGAGTGAGACTTCGGATGCCCGCGAGCGCCTCGATCTGTATGCCGAAGCTCAGTCGATCATTGTGGACGGTTTCTATGTTCTGCCGCTGTATGACCAGCAGAATCATTACCTCTACAGCACGAGTGTCGAGGGGTTCCGCGCGTTGCCGACTGTGTCTGCTCCGACGTTCTACGATGCGTGGTTGAACAACTAGCACTGAGGAACACATCCTGTGACGGTTTCGACTGACACTTCCGCACTGGCGGGTGTCTCTGCCCCAGCGACGCGATTGCGGTCGCTGGGGTGGGTCGCGCGCCGAGCCGCTGGCGGAGTTTTCGTGTTGTGGGCCGTCGCTACCGTCATTTTCTTCGCCTTGCGTTTGATCCCGGGCGATCCGGTGGACGCCATTTTGGGCGGACCTGGCTCGCAGGCATCTGCAGAGGCTGTTGACCAAATACGTGCCGAGTACGGACTCGACCGGCCACTCATCGTTCAGTACTTTCTGGCGATGTCGAAACTTGTCGTGGCTGACTTTGGCACGTCGTACGCTCTCAAAGTGGCGGTGGCTCCCTATGTACTGACGCAACTGTGGTCAACACTCATTCTCACGATTGCTTCTCTCGTGGTCGCCTGGTTGGGGGCTCTCGCGCTCATCATCTCCACGAGCGGTCGCGGCCGCATTTCGCGCGCGCTGGGATCGGGCCTTGAATTGCTCGCTGCGGCCGTTCCTCATTTTTGGCTGGCCTCACTGCTCATCATTCTGCTGAGCAATACCCTCAACTGGTTGCCACCGATCAGCGTCCCTGGCCCGCTCGGTCTCGTTTTGCCGGTGCTCACTCTCGCGCTCCCCCTTACCGGATTCCTCGGTCAAGTGATGCGCGAGTCCTTGGCCAACGCCTACGAACAGCCCTTCGTGCTCTCTGCGCGTGCCCGTGGCGAGAGCGAATGGGGCGTGCGACTGCGGCATGTGCTGCGGCACGCAGCTCTCCCCGGTATTTCCCTCTCGGGGTGGGCCTTCGGCTCGCTCTTGAGCGGCGCCGTTGTTGTCGAAACAATTTTTGCCCGGCCAGGGCTGGGCAGAACTCTCCTCAACGCCGTGACGATCCGCGATATCCCCGTCGTCACCGCTGTTGCCCTGCTTTCGGCCCTGGCCTTCATCGTTGTCACCATCGCAACAGACGTCATTGACCGCATCGTTGATCCCCGCGTGACGGAGGTCGCAACACGATGACCGAAATCTTGGCTGGCCGACTCTCCCGACCTGCAGGCGGCGCTCCGGGCATCCGGGGAAATCGACGCGTATTCAGCAGCGTTGCCGTCGTGATCGCTCTGGCTGTGCTTGCGCTCATCCTGACTGCCGCACTCGCACCACAACTCATCACTACGGCCGACCCCGATGCGGTGGCGCCCGCAGAAGCATTTCAGTCGCCATCGCTTGCCCATTTCTTTGGAACAGACGAGTCAGGCCGCGATGTCTACACGCGCGTCGTTTTTGGTGCGGGCAACTCGCTCGTCATCGGAGTTGCCGCGACCGCGGTGGGGCTAGGTCTTGCTCTTTTTCTGGGGCTACTCGGAGGCCTCGGCAGCAGACTCGGCGACTTTGTGAGCACTCGAATCGTTGAAGTAATGTTTGCCCTTCCCGGCCTCCTACTGGCGCTGGTATTTATCGCTATCGCTGGGCCCGGTGTCGTGACCTCGACAGTAGCGGTGGGCCTCTCGACAGCTCCCGGCTATGCCCGCATCATTCGCAGCCAACTCCGCAGCGTGCGCAATGCCAGCTACGTTGAAGCAGCCACAGTACTTGGCCACTCGCGCGCCCGCATCGTCTGGCAACACATTCTGCCCGGCGCGCTTACGCCAATCTTCGTACTGGGCACTCTCGGTGTGGGCCAAGCCATTGTGTGGGCTTCATCGCTCGGCTTTCTCGGCCTCGGCGTTGCCCCTCCCGCCGCTGAGTGGGGAGCAATGCTCTCAAGCGGCCGCACCTACATTGATGTTGCGTGGTGGCTCACGGTATTCCCCGGGCTCGCGATCGTCGCTACCGCAGCCGCGTTCACGGTGCTCGGCCGCGCCCTCAACGCACGAACCCGACAGGAGGCCAGCGGATGACCGCCTCCCCCCTTCTCGTCGTGGACAACCTCAGCGTGCACTTCGACCGCTCCGCCCGTGCTGCTGTCGATGGGATCAGTTTCGAGGTGGCAGCCGGGGAATGCCTTGCCATCGTCGGCGAATCGGGTTCGGGCAAGAGCGTCACGGCGCGCTCCCTGCTCGGGCTTGCGCCCGCGGGTGCCCACGTGAGCTTCAACGAGCTCAGCCTGGCGGGAGAAAGACTGCCGGCACAGGGTGCTCGACGGTGGCGAAGCATTCGCGGAGCATCCATGGGGCTGATCTTGCAGGATGCGCTCGTGTCCCTCGACCCCTTGCGACCCGTTGGCCGCGAAATTGATGATGTGTTGCGACTGCACACCACGCTCAGCCAGCGAGAGCGTCAGGCCCGCGTTCTTGAACTCTTGCATGCGGTGGGAATTCCGGATCCCGCTCTGCGAGCTCGACAGCGCTCCGGTGAACTTTCCGGCGGATTGCGCCAACGTGCGCTCATCGCTGCCGGTATCGCTGCCGGACCGGCCCTGATCATCGCGGACGAACCAACGACCGCCCTCGATGTCACGGTTCAAGCGCGCGTGCTCAATGTCTTGTCGTCACTGCGTGACAGCGGCACAGCGATGATTCTGATCACTCACGATCTCGCCGTAGTTTCCCGCGTTGCCGATCGGGTCGCGGTCATGAGCGAGGGCCGGATTGTCGAAACCGGCGAAACCAACGCCGTGCTCCGCGCGCCCACCGCGCTGCCTACCCAGCAGTTGCTCGCGGCAATCCCGGTCGATGTGCCTCGCGGAGTCGCGCTAGCGCTGCCTCTCGAGGAGGGATCGGTTGCCCCCGCGATTGCGACTCCCCGCGGCCCCAAGATCAGCATCGCGCCGGGGGATGAACCCAGCTCCGTGCCGCCACCGGCTCTCGAACTTCGCTCAGTCTCGCGTCGATACCCCACGCCCCAGGGAGCCGCGATTCAGGCTCTCGACTCTGTGTCGCTCACGCTCACGGCAGGAACAACGCTGGGTCTTGTCGGCCAGTCGGGGTCGGGCAAGACCACAATTGCGCGGATCGCCCTCGGGCTCGAGACCGCCGACAGCGGTGACGTGATGCTCGACGGTCACGAGTGGGGCACGCTGAGTGCCCGCGAGCGCCGTCCACGCCGACACACGATTGGGGCGATCTATCAAGATGCGTTGAGTTCGTTCGACCCACGGTGGAGTGTCGAGCGCATCCTCTCCGATGCTCTCAGCATTGGTGCATCCGATGTCCGCCGTTCTCTGACGACGAGCAACGAACTGCTCGATGCCGTTGGGTTGCCTCAGTCGATCAAGAACCGCCGCCCTTTGCACCTCTCGGGAGGCCAACGTCAGCGAGTGGCGATCGCCCGCGCCCTCGCTCCTGCGCCCCAGACGCTCCTGTGCGATGAACCAGTGTCGTCTCTGGATGTCTCCACTCAAGCTCGCGTGCTGAATCTGCTCGACGAGCTTCAGCGCCATCTTGACCTCAGTTATCTCTTCATTTCTCACGATCTCGGAGTGATTCGCCACATGAGTGATCGCGTGGCCGTAATCAACGAGGGTCGCATTGTGGAGACGGGAGAAACGAATGAGATTTTCACGGCTCCCCGCGATCCTTACACTCGGTCGCTTCTTGCAGCCCTGCCTCGAGTGCGAAGATGATTCGGTGACGTCTCCTCGCTCTTCTGCCCGTGGCCGCCCGCCCGCTGCATCCCGAGAACTCCTTCAAGAGTCTGCTTTCGAGTTGTTTATCGAGAATGGCTACACGGGCACTACGGTCGATCAGATCGCCACCCGTGCTGGTGTCAGCCGCAACACTTTCTTCAACTACTTCGACGCCAAAGGTGAAGTATTTTGGGTGGAGCTGGATGCCGCTACCGAGCGATTGAAAACGGCCTTGGCCGATCAGCCGTCGCCGCATGCTCCCGCGACCGAGGCCATCCGCACGGCGATGTTGGCGGCTGTGGCTCCCTTCGAGTCGCACCATGTGCCGTTTATCCTCACGCAATACGACCTCATAGGGAGTGCTGCGGAAGTGCAGGCCTCGGCGATGAGTCGCTTCGCGACCCAGGCACGTTTGCTGAGCGGATACGCCCAGCAGCACGGTACTGATTCGGCGGTGGCTCGCGCTCACGCCTACTCACTCATTGCGTGTGTTGTTGCTGCGGCTCAGGAATGGGCGCAGTCGGGTCCACAGCGGGGGCGGCTTGAGCCCTACGTTCACCGGGCCATCGACACTGTGCTGGTTGCCTCGCCGTCGAGTTCAGTCTGAGCCCGCAGCTGTCCGTTACGATTGACAGCACCACTCACACTCAGGCACCTCTTCTTTGACTCGGTGCCGCACATATCGAACCGGAGAAATCATGTCGTCGAGCGTTCCCGAAAAGCCCGCCCTAGAAGGCCTCGAAGACAAGTGGGCTCCCGTCTGGGAGAACGAGGGCACGTACCGGTTTGATCGCCAGAAGGCGCTCACCGACGGGTCTGACTGTGTGTTCTCGGTCGACACTCCCCCGCCGACGGCATCCGGAAGCCTGCACATTGGCCACGTCTTCAGCTACACCCATATGGACTTGGTTACGCGCTTTCAGCGCATGCGCGGAAAAGACATCTTCTACCCGATGGGGTGGGATGACAATGGTCTCCCCACCGAGCGTCGGGTTCAGAACTATTACGGTGTGCGCTGCGACCCCACACTGCCCTACGACGCAAACTTTGAGCCCCCGCAGCACGGCGGCGAGGGCAAGTCAACGAAGGCTGCAGCCCAGTTGCCGATTTCGCGCCGCAACTTTGTTGAGTTGTGCGAGACCCTGACTGCTGAAGACGAGAAGCAGTTCGAAGACCTGTGGCGCCAACTTGGCTTGAGCGTTGACTGGAACCTCACCTACCGCACTATTGGTGACGATGCTCAGCGTGCCGCTCAGCGCGCCTTCTTGCGCAACCTTGAGCGCGGCGAGGCCTATCAGGCTTTCGCTCCGACGCTGTGGGATGTCACGTTCCGTACCGCGGTTGCGCAGGCGGAGCTCGAAGACAAAGAGCAGCCCGCCGCGTATCACCGTCTTGCTTTCCACAAGGCGGATGGCGACGACATCCACATTGAGACGACTCGCCCCGAGCTGCTGCCCGCGTGTGTTGCTCTCGTGGCTCACCCCGACGATGAGCGCTACAAGCACCTCTTCGGCACGATGGTGACGACGCCGATCTTCGGGGTTGAGGTTCCGGTTCTGGCCCACCGCCTTGCTCAGCAAGACAAGGGCTCGGGAATTGCCATGATTTGTACGTTTGGTGACGTCACCGACGTTGTGTGGTGGCGCGAGCTTGACCTGCCGAACCGCACCATCATTGGTGCCGATGGCCGCATCATTGCTGATGCTCCCGACGTCATTGTGGGCGAGGCCGCTCAGGCTGCCTATGCCGAGCTTGCCGGTAAGACGGTCTTCAGCGCGAAGGCCGCCATTGTTGAGTTGTTGAAGGCATCCGGTGAGATGATCGGCGACGCGAAGCCGATTCAACATCAGGTGAAGTTCTTCGAGAAGGGTGACAAGCCTCTCGAGATCATTTCAACGCGCCAGTGGTACATCACCAATGGTGCGCGCGACGAGAAACTGCGTGGTCGTCTGCTCGAAGCAGGCAAGCAAATCAACTTCACTCCCGACCACATGCGGGTTCGTTACGACAACTGGGTGGGCGGCCTCACGGGTGACTGGCTCATTTCGCGCCAGCGCTTCTTCGGTGTGCCGATCCCCGTTTGGTACGAGCTCGATGCCAATGGCGAAAAGGGTGCCCCGATCGTTCCGAGCGAAGACTCGCTGCCAATCGATCCTTCGTCGGATACCGCTCCCGGCTATACGGAAGACCAGCGTGGTGTTCCCGGTGGTTTCGAGGGTGAACTCGACATCATGGACACGTGGGCGACCTCGTCGTTGACCCCGCAAATTGCTGGTGGCTGGGAGACCGACCCCGAACTTTTCAACGTCGTCTTCCCCTACTCGCTGCGCAGCCAAGGCCAGGACATCATTCGAACCTGGTTGTTCTCCACAGCGTTGCGTTCGGAACTCGAGCACGGAACGGTGCCGTGGCGCAATGCCGGCATCTCGGGCTTCATCGTTGACCCTGACCGCAAGAAGATGTCCAAATCTAAGGGAAACGTGGTCACGCCTAAGGGCATGCTCGATGACCACGGTTCGGATGCGGTGCGCTACTGGGCAGCATCCAGCCGCCTCGGAACTGACGCGGCTTTTGATCCGCAGAACCCGAAGCAGATCAAGATCGGTCGCCGTCTAGCGATCAAGGTATTGAACGCGTCGAAGTTTGTTTATTCGTTCCCGGCTCCTAGTGGTGCTTCGGCCGATTCTGGCGCTGCGGTGACGGAGGCTCTCGACCTCGAGATGCTTGCCGAGCTTGCCGCGGTGGTCGAGCAGGCCACAACCGCGCTCGACAACTTCGACCACGCGAAGGCTTTGGAAGTCACGGAGAAGTTCTTCTGGGCGTTCTGCGACGACTACCTTGAGCTCGTGAAGGAACGCGCCTACGGTGCCGGAACCCCTGAAGCACAAGCGAGCGCCAATCGCGCCCTGCACACCGCTATCGACGTGTTCTTGCGCCTCTTCGCGCCGTACCTTCCGTTTGCTACCGAGGAGGTCTGGCGTTGGACGCACGACACTTCCGTGCACACGGCAACCTGGCCGACCGCCGACGAGCTCGGCGTGACGGCCGCGCCGAGTGGTCTGTTCTCGGCTGTTAGCCAAGCACTCATCACGATTCGCCGCGCCAAAACTGATGCCAAGGCGTCGCAGAAGACCGAAGTGACCTCGGCGACCCTCGCGGGGCCAGCCCTGATTGCGGCTGCGATTGATGACCTGAAGGCTGTCGGCCGCATCCATGAATTGACGATTGTTGACGCTGACGAGATCGAGGTTCGCGACATCGTTTTGGTTGAGGCTGCACCGGAAACGTCCGCTTAAGGTCTCGTGAAGGTTCGGCACCGGGTTCGGTGCCGAACCCGAAAACCGCGTATTGTTGAATGAATGACGAACTCAGGGAAGCCTTCGTACACGATCCGCGACATCCAAGAAGATGATTTTGAGCAGTGGAAAGCACACTTCGTAAAGTACGGAGTGTTCTACGAAACCGAGTTCACTGACGAAATCGTTCAGGGCGTCTGGGAATGGCTCATGGATGACTCGGCACAACTCAACGCAGTTGTTGCCGTTTCTCCCGAAGACCGTCCCCACCCCGGTGACATCGCCGCTTTCGGCCTCTACCGTCGCCTTCCTGACACGTTCACCGCCTCGTGGGGTTGGTTCATGGATGACCTCTATGTCGACCCTGAGCACCGCGGTGCTGGTGTTGCCGGAACGATCATCGACGACATCGCTGCCCGTGCGGCAGAAGATGGTGGCGGAAAGCTCCGCTGGATCACCAACAAGGAGAACGACAGCGCTAAGCGCCTTTACGACAAGGTTGCTGACCGCACGTCGTGGATCCTGTACGAAAAGAACGTTTAATGCAGCTCGGCACACGATGGTCGGTGGGCGCTGCTGTGCCCGATCGTCTTTCCGCAGAAATGCGTGAAGCGATTGCAGGCGTTGAAGCGGATATCGCCCACCTCGATACGAGCGCGTGGCGGTGGACCCTCACCTGGCTCGAATCACGTCCCGTCGCTGAACTCGACGACGGCACTACCGTGCGCCAGGCCGCCGACGGCACTGTGACCGTCGAAGAACCCGTTTCTTAGCAAAGACACAACTCAAACCACTTCTCACGTTGCTCGCTTCGCGCCCGTGCTTGTGCACGTTTCGGTGCGGAGCGGGCAACGTTTGTGTTGTGGAAAGTTGAGCACCAAGTTTGGTGCACCTGTTTAGCTTCTATATATGCGCTTTTCGAACCTCGCCCCCCTCACAATTGGCGTGCTTCTCCTCGCCCCCCTCAGCGGATGCGCACCCTCCGGCACCCCGGAATCGCCCGAGCCGACCGCCACCTTCGTTGCCCCCTACGCGACCGATGAAGAAGCGTTGGCTGCGGCTGAGGAGGCTTATGCGGAGTACCTTCGCGTTGTCAACTACCACCTCAACGAAGGCGTGGTTGAAGAGAACCTCTTGGCTACGGTGGCAATCGGGGATGAGCTCGACGAGTTAGTTGAATCTCACAGTCGCCTTGCCGAAGCTGGCACGACAAGCATCGGTGAGGTGATGTTCAACGACGCAGAGTTGCAGCGCTACTCGACTGATGGCTCTCTCCACGAGTTACTCGTCGTTTACGTTTGCGAAGACCTATCGGACGTTTTCCTAGTCAATCCTGACGGCACTCGCGTGACAGATGAGGCTTTTTCGACCGAGCGCGCACAGATCACATTCGACTATTCCGAGGCTACTAGTTCACTGCTTGTGTCCGACCGGCAGCCTTGGGGAGAAAAGTGCTGAGCACATCCCTACTTCTATCTGTGGCCCTATTTCTAGGAGCATTCGGGCTGGCGGGCCCGCTGCAAACCTCTGCTCCTGATTGCACCCTGGCCGGTAAGCTCTCGGGTTTATGCCCACAAGCCGAAGTGGGCGACGGGTCAGTCGACCTCGGAGCCACTATCGAGCAGCCAGGCTCGGGCGGCGGCTCATCCGAGTGGGAGCCTGACGCTGACGGCGCGGCAGACATCCCGGTCGATGACGCTCTCGATAGCGTCGAAGAAGCGTGGTGTGACCTCCAGCGTCTTGAGTGTGTCCCCTGGACTCCACCCGTAGAAGAAGCCGAGGCTGGCCCGATCACAATCTCCGACATTGCGAGCTTCCGGCCACAGCAACCAACCGCGGCAATGCAACCCAACCAGTGGATGGTCGTCGGTCTCGACACCAACTTCTACGCCAACGCACCTGCCCATGTTGTTGACGGCACCCTCTTCGGCGGCACCGCCCAAGTGCGATTCACCCCCACCACCTACACCTGGGACTACGGCGACGGGAACACCGTCAGCCTCACAAACCCCGGAACGACCTGGGCAAAGTACAAGATCGCCGAATTCGACCCCACCCCCACCAGCCACATCTACAACGAGCCCGGCAACTACACCATCACCCTCGCCGTGACCTACGCCGCCGAATACCGCATCGCCGGCAGCAGCTGGCAAAACGTCGTCGGCACCCTCACCATCACAGCACCACCACTCACCGCAACCGCAGGCCACGCCAGCACCGTGCTCGTCGACCAAGACTGCAACACCAACCCCACCGGAATCGGCTGCTAAACGAAAACCACCCCGACTACGCCCCCGAGGTCGCGAAAGGAAGCGTTACACGCGCGCCAAAATCTCACCATGCGGCATCGCCATCCACCCCTCAGCAGAATCAGCCCACTCCCGCCACGCACCACTAATCTGCTGCAACACCTCCCGCGTCGCAAGCGACTTACTCAACGCATCCTCAGCAAACGCCGACTCCAACACCCGCGCCTCCCACATGCTGCCCCACCACTCACGATCAGCCGCATCCGAAAAACTCCACACCGAAGCCGACGCCGAAAAGTCCACAAAACCTGCCTGCATCACCCACGACTTCAAACGTCGCCCCGCATTAGGCTCACCCCCATTGCTGCGATGCACAGCATCATAAACATCAGCCCACACCCTCAAACCCGGAAGCTCCGGAAAACACACAGTGCCCGCATAATCAACATCCCGCACAGCAATCAGCCCACCCGGCTTAGCAACACGCCTCATCTCCCGAAGCGCCGCAACCGGATCACCCAAATGCTGCAACGTCTGATGCGAATGCACGAGATCAAAACTGTCATCAGCAAACGGCAGCGCATACGCGTCACCCACCACAAAACTCAGATTGTCGGCAGAGAAAACCGACGCCCTCTCGATCACTGCGGGAGCAGCATCCAACCCCACCACAGCACCAGGCGCCAACCGCTGCGCAAACTCAGCCGTGATCGTGCCCGGACCGCACCCCACATCAAGCAACGAAAGCCCCTCCGCAAGATGCGGCTCAAAATAAGCCGCCGAATTAGCAATCGTGCGCCACGTGTGAGATTTCAAAACACTCTCATGATGGCCATGGGTATATCGCTCATTCGTCATAAACCGAGAATAGGGTAGAAGAATGACCAATCCTTTCTATGAGCCCAGCACACTGCCCTTCGGCATGCCACCCTTCGCCGACATCGAAGACGAGCACTACGCTCCCGCATTCGAGAAAGGCATGGCCGAACAGCTCACCGAAATTGACGCCATCACCGCACAAACAGAAGCACCCAGCTTCGACAACACCATGCTTCCGCTCGAAAAGAGCGGCCAACTCCTCAACCGTGTCGCCATCGTCTTCTTCAACAAGACCTCCGCCGACAGCAACGCTGCAACGGATGCCCTCGAAGAAGTCATCGCACCACAACTGGCAGCACACAACGACGCCATCAGCCTCAACAGTGCCCTCTACGAACGAATCCGCAGCATCCGCGACACCCTCGACAGCACCGACCTCGACGCCGAAGCGCGGTACCTCGTCGAACGATACTTCACCGAATTCACCCTCGCCGGTGCCGGGCTCAGCGAAGAAGACAAAACAACCCTGCGCAACTACAACTCGCGCCTCTCCAGCCTCACCACCAAATTCGAAAAGAACCTCCTCGCCGACACCAACGACCTCGCAGTAGTCGTCGACAACGTCGAAGAACTCGATGGACTCGACGCATCTGAAATCTCGGCGGCCGCCAGCGCAGCGAACGATCGGGGCCTCACCGGCAAATACCTCATTACGCTCATCCTGCCCACCAACCAGCCCCACCTCTCCCTATTGAAGAATGCGGATGTACGGGGCCGCGTCATGGCAGCATCACGCACTCGCGGCATCCGCGGCGGCGCATTCGACAACCGTGAACTCGTTCTCGAAATCGCCACACTACGGTCGCAGCGAGCAGCCCTCCTCGGATACGAAAGCCACGCCGCCTGGGTGACAGCCGACGGCACCGCCCAGAACCCACAACGAGTAGCCGACATGCTAGGCAAGCTGGCGCCCGCCGCCGCCCGCAACGCGCGCGACGAGCATGCAGCACTCGAGAAACTCGCTGGCACCGAAGTAACCGCCGCCGACTGGGCCTACTACTCCGAAAAGGTGCGCGGCGAAAAATACAACGTCGACACCACCCAAATGCGCCCCTACTTCGAAGCTGAACGAGTATTGCGCGACGGAGTGTTCTTTGCCGCCACCAAGCTCTACGGTGTCACCTTCAGCGAGCGCTACGACCTGCCGGCGTATCACCCCGACGTCCGCATCTTTGAAGTCACCAACGAGGATGGCTCTGAAGTCGGGCTCTACACGCTCGACCTCTACACGCGTGACTCTAAGCGCGGCGGAGCGTGGATGAACTCGCTCATCGCCCAATCGGATCTGCTCGGGCATCCGGTGATCGTCACCAACAACCTCAACGTGCCGAAACCCGCAGCAGGCGAGACCACACTGTTGACGTATGACGAAGTCAACACTCTGTTCCACGAATTTGGCCACGCCCTGCACGGACTTTTCGCACGCGTCACCTACCCCAAGTTCTCAGGAACCAACACTTACCGCGACTTCGTCGAGTTCCCCAGCCAAGTCAACGAAATGTGGATGCTGTGGCCCGAGGTTCTCGACAACTACGCCAAGCACTACAAGACCGGCGAACCCATGCCCCGCGAAATCGTTGAGCGCATTCAGGCAAGCGCCGCCTTCAATGAGGGCTTCCTCACGAGCGAGTACCTGGCCGCCGCGCTCATCGATCAAGCGTGGCACCGCATTGGCGTGAGCGACGAAGTGACGGATGTCGCAGCGTTCGAAGCACACGCCCTTGCTGAGGTCGGCCTCGACAACCCTGCAGTGCCGCCGCGCTACTCCAGCACCTACTTCCAGCACATTTTTGCGAACTCGGCCTACGACGCCGGCTACTACTCGTACATTTGGAGCGAAGTCTTGGATGCCGACACTGTCGAGTGGTTCACCGAAAACGGCGGCCTCACGCGCGCGAATGGTGACCGCTTCCGCTCGCGACTGCTCGGTGTTGGTGGATCGAAGAACCCCCTCGAAGCGTTCCGCGACTTCCGTGGACGCGACGCCGAACTGCAGCCGCTCCTCAACCGTCGCGGGCTGAGCTAAGCGGAGTATCCCAGCAGGTCGCTGGCGGCCCGGATGATCGCATCCGAGTCAATTCCATGAAGCGCATAAGCATCGCCCACGCTCGAGGATTGACCGAATTCGCTCACCCCGAGGTTACGGATGCGATCACCCCGCACTCCCGCCAAGAACGCGAGAGTGTGGGGATGTCCATCCATCACCGTGACCAGAGGGGTGCGAGCGTGGGCGGGGAAGAGATCGTCAACGATTGACATCCGCGCTGGAGCGGCTCTGTCATAGCGTCGATTGAACGAGCGGAACACGAGATCGGGACTCGTCAGACACACGATCCCGGTGCGGATTCCGCGACCCTCGAGCCGCCGTGCCGCATCTACGACTTCAGGCATGATCGCTCCGACGCCCACCACAGTGATGGCATCCTCAGCAGGATCATGAGAACTCAAACGGTAGCCACCAGCGACCACCTGATCGCGTCGTTGTTGGCGAAGCGCCGGGTCTTCCGGCAGCGGCGACAACGATTGATCGATGGGGCGCGTTGAAATTCGAAAGTACGCAGACTGGCCATCCGGCTTTCCAATGTTGCTCATACTCTCCAGCAAGCACCACTCGAGGTCTTGAGCGAAAGCGGGCTCCCACGCAACACACCCCGGTTGCTCAAGGCCAATGGACGGCGTTGTGATGGATTGATGCGCGCCGCCCTCTGGCGCGAGCGTTACCCCTGAGGGCGTTCCGATCAGAATCGATTGTCCGCCAGAGTAAATACCGTACGACCACGGTTCGAGCGCTCTCGAGACGAAGGGGTCATAAATGGTGGCGATCGGAATCAGCGGTTGCCCCCAGCGGCTCCACGTCGATCCGAGTTCCCCCGCCAGACAGACAAGGTTGACCTCGGCGATGCCCAGTTCGATATGTTGCCCTTGCGCGCCTTCATTCCATTTCAGCAGTCGATCAGTGTCGTCCGCGAACCAATCGTGACGTTCGCCAACTGACCACACTCCGGTCTTGTTGATCCATCCGCCAAGGTTCGTCGACGACGCGACATCCGGGCTCAACGTCACTACCCGACGGGCGACTTCGGGCGCCGCGCGATTGAGATCAAGAAGAAAACGCCCGAGCGCTGCCTGCGTCGAAATGGTCGGTTTGTAGCTCCAAGGCAGCTCGCTCGGCACCCTCTCAATAACGTGGCTTTCGATAGCCGGTCGACGAAGCCGTTCTGCCGCGTCACGACAGAGCGCGCCTTCCCGAGTGTTCTCGGCAAAGCGCTGCCACGGCTCAGCGAGTGTCATCCCTGATAGCTCGGCCAGCTCCGCCATCTGGGCTTCAGTGAGTTGGGCAGCGTGGTTGTTGGGGTGCCCTTCCGTCGCAAGCCCGCGGCCTTTGACGGTGTACGCGAAGATGACGGTCGGTCGTTCAGGGTCAATTTCTCGATACGTTTCCAGAAGCAAGTGGATGTCGTGCCCGCCGAGATCACGGATGCTCGCCGCGAGTTCGTGAGGGCTCAGTGTCTGCACAAGCTGTGCCAAAGCCGGCGCTGGCTCCTCGCCGAGTAGGCGTGCGTGGACTTCGTCCGGATGGGTGCGCAATAGTCGCTGATATTCCTCGTTCGCCATCGACTCGAGGCGTTGGCGCAATTCTTCGCCACCCGGCTGCACAAAGAGGGCATGGATGCGCCGCCCCCATTTGCACGTCAGAACTTGCCAGTCGGCTGCTGCAAACATCCCCTGCAGTCGAGCAATCTGAACGTCAGGAATTACGCGGTCGAGGGACTGGCGGTTGAGGTCAACAATCCAGACGAGCTCGCCGAGTTGGCGCGCCCCGGAGTCAGTAACGGCTTCCCACACCGCTCCTTCGTCGAGTTCGGCATCGCCGAGCAGGCTGATGAAGCGACCAGACTCGGGGGTTTCCGGAAACTGATCACGCAAGTAGCGGTGCGACATTGCTGCCCAGAGCGGTGCGGTGGCGCCGATTCCCACACTGCCGGTCGAGAAATCGACCGTGTCAGGGTCTTTGAGGCGACTGGGGTAGCTCTGCAGTCCGCCAAGCTCACGAAGGGTAGGTAAATACTCTTCGCCCAGCTCTCCGAGCAAGTAGTTGATCGCGTGCAAGACGGGTGACGCATGCGGCTTCACCGACACTCGATCAATGGGAGTGAGTTCGGCGAACCACAGCGAGGTCATAATTCCCACCATGGATGCGCTCGATGATTGATGGCCGCCCACTTTCACGCCCGAATGGTTCGGCCTGCCGCGGTTCGCCGAGTCGATGATGGCTGTCGCTGTCCACAAAACCCGCTGCGCTATCGAGTCGAGTACATCGTCGCCGAGGCTCGCTGCGGCTGAGAGAGGGCGTGAGTTGACCGCGGGTTCGCCCATTGTCTGACTACCGCTGCCCGAGCGGTGGTCGTCGAATTCACTCGGTCCGGTCGGTGGTGCTACGTCGTACGGCATCGGCGGTGATTCCTTACTTGTGTGCTGTGGGCCGAGAAGTGGCCCCTGTATCGACGGCCAGTGGCAGTGTGCGGCAGCGGGCGTTATCCCCTAGCGAAACAGCCCGCTGTAAGCGTTCAGCGAGAGTTGGCCGCCGAGGTGGGCGTACAACACGTTGCTGTCAGCGGGAATGTCGCGGCTCGACACGAGCTCGATAAGCCCAGCAAGCGACTTACCTTCGTACACGGTGTCCGTGATCATTCCTTCCAGCGTTCCACCGAGGCGAATCGCCTCGAGCGTGGAGTCGACGGGGATGCCGTAGAGATCCCCTGCCCATCCCTCAAGCACAGAGATTTCGTCTTCACGCAGTTCGCGCTCAAGCCCGATGAGCTGAGCCGTGTGGCGAGCAATACGCGAGACCTGGTCGCGCGTCTTCTCGAGAGTCGCCGACGCATCAATACCGATGACACGACGGGGGCGATCTTGCCCCGCGAACCCGGCAATCATTCCGGCGTGGGTAGAGCCTGTCACGGTGCAGACGACGATCGTGTCGAAGAACACTCCGAGTTCGCGCTCTTGAGCTTCCACTTCATAGGCCCAGTTGGCGAAGCCAAGACCACCGAGATGATGTTCGGATGCTCCGGCCGGGATCGGATACGGCTTACCGCCGGCAGCCTCAACGTCAGCGATAGCGTTCTTCCAGCTGTCGCGAATACCGATGTCGAACCCGGAACTGTCGAGCCGAACATCCGCTCCCATGATCCGGGAGAGTTGGATGTTGCCGACGCGGTCACTCAAGGGGTCGGGCCAATCGACCCAGTTCTCCTGTACGAGAACCGCTTTCATGCCGAGCTTTGCTGCGACCGCGGCAACTTGGCGAGTGTGGTTTGACTGGTAGCCGCCAATGGAGACGAGGGTGTCAGCGCCCTGCGCGATGGCATCCGGAACGATGTACTCCAGTTTGCGCGTCTTGTTTCCCCCGAAGGCCAAGCCACTGTTGACGTCTTCGCGCTTGGCCCAGACAGTTGCCCCGCCCAAGTGGGCGCTCAACCGGGGAAGTTGGTGAATCGGGCTCGGCCCAAAAGTGAGGGGGTAGCGTTCGAAGTCTGAAATGCCCACGAGGGCTCCTCTCGTTGTGGCCCCGTTCCGAAGCCAATATGCAATATATTGCAGCCTCGACTCCCCTATGTCAAGCAATCTCAGCCAAAGTCGCGCCAGCGACATACAATATTTCGCATGCCAGTGCCTGAGAAGAACGCCGTCCACAAACGATCGCTCTTGCGCGATGACGTGTACGCCTCCATCCGTGATGCGATTGTCGATGGCAGTTTCGCGCCAGGAGAACGGCTGCGAGACACCGAACTCGAAAAGTGGCTCGGGGTGAGCCGCACCCCCATTCGCGAAGCACTGCTCCGTCTTGAACGCGGCGGACTTGTCGTCTCTCAGCCAGGCAAAGCAACCCTCGTTGCCCCCTATGACCCTGCTTCAACTCACGGCGTTCAGCAGGTCACCGCAGCGCTCCACGAGCTAGCGGCGAGGCTCGCACTGCCCTCAATCACGGATGCCGAACTCAGCACCATGGAGGAAGCGAATGCCAGGTTCGAAACCGCCCTGGATGCCGAAGACGTGGACGCCGCTCTCGATGCTGACGATGACTTTCACGAGGTATTCATTGCAGCCAGCGGAAACGACACCATCGCACAAGTGCTCTCGCAGCTAACCCCCATACTTCGCAGGGTGGAACGGATGCGGTTTAGCTCTCATTCGGGGCGCGAGTCCGTCGCTCAGCACGCGCTCATCGTCGCGCACGCGCGCAGCAACGATATCGACGAGGCGCTCGTTGCGGTGCGCGAGAATTGGCTTTCGCTCCCCCATCACGCGACGGACGCTACGTCGTAAAAGTCGCCGGCAAGAAAATCTGGGGAAAACCCTTTCGCTCGCGTGCCAAAACACGGCAGAATGGTTCGCGGTCGTAGTTCACTCGGCCCTGACGCTTAGACGTCACCTAGCACGATGCCCTGAGGGCGACTCACTCACAGCCTTACCCAAATCTGGCTGCGATTCGATTCGCGGCGCGGTCGCCCTCAGGCACATCACTAGTTTCTGCTACTTCGGTTCTTCGACGCTGAAAACTGAAGCGAGATCGTCCCATGCTTCGGCACGCACATAGACAGGGACGTGATCCCACGGCACACGTCGGCTGTCCGTTTCGCCACCGACCACTCGCTCTCCGGTGAACGCATAGACCCAATCACCACGAGGAAGAGTCGCTGTGTGCTCAAGCGTTCCCTCCGCGGTGACAGGTGAAACGAGGATGTCACGACCGAGCATCCACTGCAACGGCTGACTCCACAGCCGCTCGTCGTACGGCCAATCGAAGAAGAGCGGGCGCATGACGCTAGTGCCCATCTCGACAGCCCACTCGCTTTCTGCCGCAAGGTAGGGCACGAGCCGTTCGCGCAATTGCACGATGTTCCGGCTCATCTCCAACACTCGCTCATCTCCAGATCGCTCCGCAATATTCCACGGCGTACGGTCACGACTCGGTGAACGGTGATGGTTGAACTCAGAGTGGTACTGCATTATGGGCACGAACGCTGCCGCAGCCAGCGAACGAACGTACAGTTCTGCGGTGGGTACGTCTCCGCTGAAGCCGGCAACGTCCCAGCCCCAGTAAAGAATGCCGCTGGCGCTAGCGTTGAGGCCCGCAAAGAGTGACCAGCGAAAGGCATCCCAGGTCGAATTCTCATCGCCCGCCCAGAATGCGCCATGCGCCTGCGATCCGGTGTAGCCAGCTCGCGAGAAAGTAACCGGAGCCTTGCCCGCGCGCTTGAGGAGATCACCGTAGGCTCGGGCGTAGTGCACCGGAAACGTGTTGTTCTTCTCGTCGCCGCGTCGACCATCGAGGTAATGCAGCTCCGAACCCCAGGCGTGCTCGCCACCATCGGTCTTGAAGCCGTCGACACCCATCTCCTCCACGAGATAGCGACGCTTCTCGGTCCACCACAGAGCAGAACGATCATCGGTGAGGTCAGGCATGAGGGAAAGAGGAAACCACCAGCCTCGATTGCGATACGGCTTGATAGCTCCTCGCGAGTCTTCGTCGCGAATCAGTACGTTCTCACGCTGAGCTGCATCAGCATCACTGCGGGCCTGCCCCACTGGATGCGGTCTCATTTTAATCAGCGGAATCTGCCAGAGCACGACGCGAACGTCACGTTCGTGCAAATCGTCGATCATGCTCTTTGGGTCTGGCCAGGCCCCGTGAACCGGGAACGTGAAGTCCTTCAGAGCGAGCGGTGAGCCGTCCTCGCTCGGCGCGTACTGTGCGTCTCTCCACACCGTGAATGTACTCTCGTCGCTCCACGCCTCGATGACCACTGAACCAACGGGGATTCCGTGCTCTCGGTGCGCGTCCATTTGGCGCATCACTTCGGCTTGAGTATTCCACTCATTGCCGCTGGCCCAGAGGCGGTGGACCCAACTCGGCAGCACCTCAGGGCGTCCGACTTCCGCGAGGAACTCGTCAAGAACGTGTGCAGGCGTGCCAGCGTATCCACCGACCGAGAGCACACCGTCGGCATCGCTAGCAGCGTCTACTTCTGACTCCACCCACAGCAAGCCTGCATCACTTTCGGCGACGTCAAACCAGACGCGACGGCTTGTGCGCACATGAAAGCCCCACCCTCGCCCTCCGACAACATGCGCGAACGGCATCGGCAGGTACGTTTTGCGTTCCGCACCCTGAGACTTGTATTGCTCGAACACCACGGAATCAAGGGTGGAACCCCGGTGATCGAGCGCGTCGAAACGCTCTCCGAACCCCGAAACGTGCTCACGAGGTTCTAGAGCCATTGCGAAACGAACGCGGCTGATCCGACTACCGTTGTCGAGCACGCTCACGCTTCCGGCCACAAGGCCAACGACGGAATCCGCGGTAACGATACTGTCAGCAGCGCTCCTCCAGCCTGCGACCTGCACATCAAACCACCGAGTCGACTGCGAACGGGGGTCGCTTAGCGGGCCCCCAACAAACCGGTAGCGATAGCGCGTATGCGCGGCGACGTCGTTCATTTCGATCGCAAAACCTGTGCTGGCTCTCGCGAGCTTTGCCTGGGCCGATGCAAGGTGACCGCCGTCCACAGCTTGTCCGCGGGATTGCTGCTGAACGCGCACGAGCACATGCTCCGTAACTGATTCACCGTCGTTCCACTCAAGAGAAACAGCTTCGACGTCGGCTGTGGCGCGCACCCCCAGACGCAAGCTCTCACCCTCAACGGGAACTGCAGGATGACGCTGCTCAGTGTCGACGGAATAGGGATGCCCTGAGCCCCAGGGGCGGTGTCGCAGCATCAGATAGCCTCTCGTTCGTGTGCGTCTTGTGTTCTCGAGCCCGCGGGGCCGCCTGATTCATCGATGTCGGTTCCGCTAAGCGGCGTATTCGCTTGAGTCACGGGTGTGTAGATTCCGAGTTCAACAGCCAGTCGTACGTACATCGCGTGACTCCAGAGCAGAGGAGTCGCGACACTCCCCCAACGATCGCTCCACTCGTCGACGCGACTGCTGTCGAGCAGGTGGAGGTCGACTTGCTCCGGCATGAATCCCTCAGGAGTAACTGTCGCAGCGGCCCATTCCAGTTGTTGGCGCGCTGTCGCTAGGTCTCCGCCCGCGGCACACGCCAGACCGAGCATGCAACTCAGGAGCGGCCACTGCCCTCCCCCATAGAAAGTGTCCCCCAGGTAGCGATGAACACCTCCGTCCCGCGTCAGCTCGTTGCGGATTTGTCGCGTTGTGGCAATGGCGAGTGGCGTTGCGCCCTCGATAACAGCAATCGGAGAAATCAACGCGGCCAGCGAGCCGTCGACTGCTGTGCTGCCTAGCCATTTCACTAGATGTCCACGATGAACGCCCTCAGCCTCAATCAGAGCGCGCATTTCTTGCGCGGCTCTGGTCGAAGACGCGCTGAGCTCTGCGGACAGAATTTCAGCGGATGACGCAGCCTCAAGCCCGGCAATGACACAGCCCATAGTCGATACGTGACGTTCGGACTCATGTTCCTCCCACCAGTCGAAGCATGCGCGTCGCCCTGTCGCGAGAAGATACCGAACAGAGAGGACAATGCCATCGCGCCAGCGGCCAAGATCAAGGTTGTGACGTTGCGCATGCGCGATAGCCGACCACACCCACGTTCCGTAGCCGTCTGTTTGGAAGTCCCACCAGTCGTCGTCACCTTCTTCGCCCGTGAACCGAAATCGTGTCGCGAGCATTTCTGAGTTCGCTAATGGTGCACCCGCCGCTGCCGCGGCCTCAATCGTTTCGATCTGCGTACGGCGAGCAACAAGAATGCTCTGACACCAGTCGAAGAAACGTGACGCGGAGTCGACCGAGTGTGCTGACGACATTCCGTCAGCAATAAATGCTCCATCCCGGAACCACGAGTATCCGGTGTAGGCAGAAAAAGTGGGACTTGCTGGATAAGCACCACTCGGGTGCTGCAGTTGCGCGATCAGTTCAATACTGTTCGCCGCGAGGAACGCGAGGGACGAGTCGTCCAAGCGTGAAGTCATGAGGTGCCCTCCTGGGCTAGCGGGGAGTGGGGCCCGCCTCTATTCCGCGGAGACGGGCCTCACTCGGGAGACGTGCTATCCGATTACCGCGTTGATGCGTTCTTCGGCACTGTCCAGAGCTTCGGCTACGGACTTGCGCCCGGCCTGCGCTTCGATCAGTTCCTCGGTGACGATATCTTGCATCTCTTGCTGGCCGTTTTCGACCAGCGGGGTGAGCGCGATCGAGTCAAGCGAGTCAAAGACGGCCTGGCGGTTGGCGGGGGTGTCCTTGGTCAGGTAGACCGCGAGCTGATCTTCGTCGCTCGTGGGCGGGAGTTCCCAACCGCTGTCGAGGCGAACATCGATCATGGTCTGGGACGACGTCAGGAACTCTGCGAATGCGGTCGCTTCGGCAATGTGGTCAGATGCTGCCGAGACGGCGACCGCGTTGGAGAACACTGCGCTGGCCTGTTGGGTATTTCCAGGCTCAACGGCGATGTCCCAGGTGAATGGTGCGTCGGCGAGTGCGCCGAAGACCCAGATGCCGGAGTGCATCATGCCGAGCTTGCCCTCGAGGAAAAGGTTTGTGTCGAAGTCCGCTGTGCCCTGGCCCTCTTCAATAGTCGGCATCACGGTGCCGCTCTTGCCGGTAAGCCACTCGGCTGCCTCGATGCCCGCGGGAGTGTTGAACGCGACGGACGCACCGTCGTCACTCAAGAACGATGTCCCGTTCTGGTCGAGCACCTTGTAGAACTCGTAGAACGACACAGGCTGGTGGTCACCCCAGGTGCCGCTGCCGGAGTCGGTGAGAACTTCAGCTGCCGCTTTTTCGTCAGCCCAGGTCCACTCTGCGGTCGGGTAAGCGAGCCCAGCTGCGTCGAAGAGGTCAGCGTTGTAGTACAGCACAACATCTGAGAAAGAACTCGGCAGTCCATAACTCATACCATCAACGGCATAAGCGTCGATGAGCGACTCGCGGTATGACTCGGGGTTGGTTACTTCGAGAGGGGCGAGCGAACCGCTCGATGCCAACTGTGGGAAAAAGTCGTAGTTGGTGTCTACGACATCCGCCACGGTTCCGGCCGCGAGGTCTGTCTGCAAAGTTGTGAAGTAGTCACCGTACGGAAGCGTGGTGATGTCGACGGTGATGTTGGGGTTCTCCGCCTCGAACGCGTCAACGATAGTCTGCAGGTTGTCTTCGTTTCCGCCCGCAGAGGTGAAGTTCGAGTAAGTGATGGTGACGGGGCCGTCTTCGTTGGCGGGCTCGGAGGCGCATGCACTCAAGAGCAGTGCTGAGACGCCGACGATTCCTCCCGCAGCCAGTAGTGGACGTTTCATGGTAGATATCTCCTTTGATGTCACGTGATGATTGGATCTCTGGTGTCCCGGGGCCTTACTTGATCCCTGAGCTTGCTACGCCCTGGATGATGTACTTCTGGGCGAAAATGTAGAGCGCGAGCATCGGCAATATGCTGATGACGGAGCCTGCCATCACGACGTCCCACGCGGTCGTGTATTGGCCTTGAAGCCCCGCTAGAGCGATCGGCAGTGTTTGCAACTCTGGTGAGCGCAGCACTACGAGCGGCCACAAGAACGCGTTCCAACTACTCATGAAGGCGAAAACAGTCAGCGTTGCGAGTGCGGGGCGGATGTTCGGAATGATGATCTGGGTGAACACGCGGAAGTGACCAGCACCATCGAGCGTCGCCGCCTCGTCGAGCTCTCGTGGAACTTGGTTCACCGCCTGGCGTAGCAAAAAGATTCCAAAGGCGCTGGCGAACGTCGGGAGCAGAGCACCGAGGTAAGTATCGAGCAATCCGAATGCCTTGAGCTCAGCAAACAGCGGCACGATGAGCACCTGAAGCGGAATCATCATTGTGGCGAGGTAGACCGCAAAGACAACGCCACGACCGCGGAATGGTAGTCGACTGAAGGCGTACGCAGCGGTGGCGCTCGTGAAGAGTTGCGCCAACGTTGTCACGAGGGCGAGCCCGATGCTATTCGCGACCACGCGACCGAATGGTCGCTCCGTAAATAGTGTGTGGTAAGCCTCGAATGAGGGGTCTTCCGGCCACAGTTGTGGAGCGATGGAGAATCCAGCGCCCGGAGTGATCGAGGTGATGAACGTCCACAAGAAGGGGAAGAACATCGCGAGAGCGCCAACGATAACGATGACGTGGAGTAGGACGGATGTCGGGCGAGCATGCTGCAACCTAGCCATAGTGAACCCACCTCTTTTGACCGATGATCTGGATGACCGTGACGGCAAGAATCACGATGAAGAGCAGCCAGGAGAGGGCAGATGCCTCGCCTGCAGCGCCGTATCGGAATGTGAGGTCATAGATCTGCTGCACGACCACCTGCGTTGATCCGCCTGGTCCGCCGCCCGTCATCGCGTAGACCTGATCGAAGACTTGGAAGCCATTGATCAACGAGATAACAATGACAAAGAACGTGCTCGGGCTGAGCATCGGGATCGTGACGTTGAAAAAGCGGCTCCACGCCCCAGCCCCGTCGACCTTGGCGGCGTCATACAGATCAGGGTTGATCGTCTGCAGTCCAGCGAGCAAGATGACCATTACGAAACCGAGGTCTTTCCACGAGCTCGCGAGGATGATCGAGATCATTGCCCAGTCAGGATCTGTCCACCAGCCTGGCCCGTCTATTCCAAACCAGCCGAGCGCGAGGTTGACGACACCGTTATTGGGGTTGAGAAGCCAACGCCAGACGATCGCAACGGCGATCCAGCTCGTGACAACGGGCAAAAAGTAGATGCCCCGCCACAACGAGCGGCCTTTGAGCGCCCGGTTCAGCGCGAGCGCAAGCACAAGGCCACCGACGTATACGAGCGGTAAGTAGCCGGCAATGTAATAGATCGTGTGGAGGAAAACTTCACCAGTTCGATCGTCGGCGAGTAGTTCTTCGTAGTTCGACCACCCAATGAATTCCATCGGCGAGATAAGATTCCAGTCATTTAGGCTGATCCACGCCGCCGCAACCATTGGGCCTAAGACGAAGAGCGCGAGCGGAATTGCACTCGGCAGCAAGAACGCCAGAACAGTCAACACATACCCAGGACGAAGCCGCGGTTTGCGCACCGCATTCGAAGTCTGCGGACGGCTCGCAGGCGGTACCGGCGGAGCTTGAGTTGAAACGATGGGGTTAGCCACTAGGAGCGCTCCTGAGGGGCTGCCTGCTCTACTAGCCGCTGGCGTACGAGGTCTCCCTGCTCACCGGCGATACCCTCGGCATCAAATGGAGTGGCGAGAACCAGAGTTGCCGCGCCTTGCGCCCAACTCGCGTCTTGCCAGGTTTCTACCGCAACAGCAACGCCACGACGAGCCGGAATAAGAGCCGCTCTGAACGCAGGCTCGAAGCCATAGGACCAGTGTCCCCAGTCGGCGGTTCCTTCCCCCAGCAGGATGACGATTTCAGGATCTAGTACGTGAACGAGCCCAGCAATAGCGCGCCCCAACAAGTGCCCAGCTTCGCCGAACACCGCTATCGCTTCTGGGCAACCGCGATCAGCAGCATCTCGAAGCGCAGCGATCCCTGCCGTTGCAGCGATGGCGCCGCGATCCTTCGCTGCCGTCACGAGAGCAGCCTCGGAGATGAAAGTTTCGAGGCAGCCGACGTTTCCGCACGCACAAGACGGTCCGTCTTCGCGCACCGGAACGTGACCTAGCTCACCGGCGCCACCGCCGGAGCCTCTGACGATGAGGCCGTCGATTACGATTGCCGCGCCGATTCCTGTGCCTATCGTGACGGCTAAGAAGTTACGGTGTCGACGCCCGAGTCCGTAGAGCCGTTCGGCCATCGCGAGAGCGTTTACATTGTTTTCGACTAGGACGGGAAGTCCCAACTCGCGGCGAAGCGTTGCACCGATCGGCACCGAGTTCCACATCAATTGCGTGGAGCTCACAGCTCCAGCCGCTTGCGAGTCCACGGAACCGGGAACTCCGACACCGACACCAAGCAGCGGCGCGGCCGAGCCTCCCGAAATGAAAGAGCGCAGCAACGAAGTAAGACTCGTGAGCATCGTCGTCGACGCCGCGTCGAACGGCTCGCTAGCTGTGCGCAACACTGCACCGTCAATGCCCACCTCAACAAAAGCAACATGGTCTGCAGCTACCTTCACGCCGACAGCACGGCCGGCACTCGATACGAGACCGAGCATTCGTGCGGGCCGTCCGCCTTGAGACGCCTGATGCTCAAGTTCACGAAGCAAACCATCGTTCAAAAGATCTTTAGTGAGCTGGGTCATGAGCGCGGGTGACAAGCCGAGAGTACGAGCGAGCTCAGCTCGGGATGCTGGCCCGTGTGCGCCGAGATGAGCGAGGATTGCTGATCGGTTTACGTCGGTACGTGCCATCGGTCGAAGCGCCATTGGTTCCCCTTAATTCAGGACTAAACAAACAATAGAACTAAGCCCCAGGGAATGTCAACAGTGGCGACGTCATGAGTGCGTCTTACGCACCTCGAACACCGCTATGACGCTCTACGCGCGCACAAAAAAGCGCAAACGCCCTGCGCGGGCATCTGCGCTTTTCCGCTGACAGCTAAGCGGACTTTTCTTGCCGAATAGGCTTACGCGGAATGATCGTCGGAGCCGCGTTCTCCAACACGGCAGCCTTCGTCACGATAACTCGACCGACTGTTTCATCCGAGGGAACATCGAACATGATCGGTCCGAGAACTTCTTCGAGAATGGCACGTAGGCCGCGAGCACCTGTCTGACGGAGCACAGCGAGGTCCGCAATCGACTCCAACGCTTCTTTCTCAAACTCGAGCTCGACGCCGTCAATCTCGAACATTCGCTGGTACTGACGTACAAGGGCATTCTTCGGAGTCGTGAGGATGTCCATGAGAGCGACCTGATCGAGCTGAGTCACCGTGGTTACCACGGGGAGTCGCCCGATGAACTCGGGGATGAGCCCGAATTTGTGAAGGTCTTCGGGCAGAACTTCGCCAAAGAGGTTCACGTCATCGCCCTTGCTGTGCAGCGGGGCGCCGAAGCCGATTCCCTTTTTACCCGCGCGGTTCGAGATGATCTCTTCGAGACCTGCGAACGCTCCGGCAACGATGAAGAGCACGTTGGTGGTGTCGACCTGAATGAACTCTTGGTGAGGATGCTTACGGCCGCCCTGGGGCGGAACCGAGGCAACAGTGCCTTCCAGAATCTTCAGGAGTGCTTGCTGCACGCCCTCCCCCGACACGTCACGTGTGATGGAAGGGTTTTCGGCCTTGCGGGCGATCTTGTCGATCTCATCGATATAGATGATGCCCGTCTCAGCACGCTTAACGTCATAGTCTGCGGCCTGAATGAGCTTGAGAAGGATGTTCTCCACATCCTCGCCGACATAACCAGCCTCGGTGAGCGCGGTGGCATCCGCAACAGCGAAAGGCACGTTGAGGCGCTTCGCGAGCGTCTGAGCGAGGTAGGTCTTGCCGCAACCGGTGGGGCCGATCAGCAAGATGTTGGACTTGGCGATCTCGACATCATCAATAACAGCGTCAGCAGAAGTGATCGTGTTGCGGGCACGAACGCGCTTGTAGTGGTTATAGACGGCGACAGAGAGAGCGCGCTTGGCTGCCTCTTGGCCGATGACGTATTCCTCAAGAAAGGCGTAAATCTCGCGTGGCTTGGGCAGATCGAATTCGCTTGATGCTTCTTCGCCGGCCTCAGCAAGGCGCTCTTCAATGATTTCGTTGCATAGATCTACGCACTCGTCGCAGATATATACGCCAGGACCGGCAATCAATTGCTGTACCTGCTTTTGGCTTTTGCCGCAGAAGGAACACTTGAGCAGGTCCGCGCTTTCCCCAATTCGGGCCATGCCGGTTCCTCTCCTTGAGTAAATACCTTGACAACGAGCCTAACCCGATATTCGTTCAGTCTTGGTCACCATTACCAGTGGCGTTTCGGCGAGTCGGTCGAGCGGTGTTCTGCGGGCATCCGCGACGACAAAATAGGGTCAGAATACGAACTAGGCTGGGAGGAATAGCGGCCGCTGAGAGAGGAGCCCCATGCATACACGTGCCATGCGCGTGCTCCGTGGCAGTTTCGCCGCTGTGTTTGCCACCTTCACGGCAGCTTTCTCCCACCAGTTCGCTGGCGGCGTTTCCCCTTCCCTCTTCGGAATGGGGGTCTCACTCGTGATCTCCATCACCATCTGCACACTGTTGGCCGGGCGCACCCTCTCTCTGCTGCGTCTCAGCATTGCCATTCTGGCGAGCCAAGCGATGTATCACTCGCTGTTTAGTGCGATGCTGGCGCCCGAAGGAATCGCGCAGCACGACATGGCAGCGATGACCTTCGATTTCAGCTCAGTGGCGCAGTCGGCAGATTCTGCGATGTCCCTCTCGCACGGGGTCGCAGCGGTCGTGACGATTCTGGCCTTCCGGTATGCCGAAAGTGCGTTCTGGGGTTTGTTCGACACTGCCCGGATGTTCGTGTCACGCCTTTTTGCATCACTGTCGCTTTCGGCGACTCCGGTTCTCGAATTCCGGATGCTGCCGCGCACCGCACCGGCCATCACTCTTGTCTTGCGTTTTCTTTCTACTACGCGTTATCGGGGCCCGCCAGCGAAGCTCGCCGCGGTTTAGCTGCACCGCACAGCATCCCCCGATTTTTGTCGCACATTCGCGACCCATTTTGAGAAAGATAATGATGAAGAACTTCACTAAAGCTGCCCTCGCGCTCAGCGCAGGAGCTGCCCTTGCCGTAGCTGCCCCACTCGCCGCGATGGCCCATGTCACTATCGACCCCGGTCAGGCCGACGCTGGCGCGTACGCACTGATCACTGTCAAGGTCCCCAATGAGTCAGACACCGAGAAGACCAACCGAGTTCAGCTGAATCTCCCGACGGACACTCCGTTCACGAGCGTTCGTTTTGTTCCCGTTCCAGGATGGGACGCAGAACTCGTGCGAAGTGAACTACCGGAGCCTGTCATGGTCGGCGAAAGCGAAATCACCGAAGCGGTCACCTCGATCGTCTGGACCGCGCAAGCGGGTTCCGAGCTCGGCGACGGCGCCCTTCTCTTGCTCCCTGTCTCACTAGGACCGGTTCCCGATGTGGGAAGCGTCGCACTCACCGCTGACCAGACCTACACCGATGGTTCTGTTGTGAGCTGGAGCGGCACAGAAGAGGGAGCCGAGAAGCCCGCGCCCATCCTTTATGTCAATGACACCCCTGTTGACCACCACGATGGCACGGGGACGGCAGACGCGGATGCCCACGGCGACGATCACTCTGGCGAGAGCGACAATCGCAACGACACTGCCCCGAGCAGCGACCCCGTTGCACGCGGACTCGGAATCGCTGGTCTCGTTGCAGGCCTTGGCGCGCTCGTAGCAGCCTTCGCTTTCCGACGCCCCACCGCTAAGTAGCTCGAACGATGCGTCGAGTTATTCGCGTCGGCGCTGCGTTCAGCGCGGCCACGATTGCAGCGCTTGTGCTGCTCGTGGCCGCGCCCGCGTACGCGCACAACTACCTCGTCGATAGCACTCCCACTGAGGGCGAGACCCTTACAGTGATGCCAGACGAGTTCTCTGTCACGACTAACGACACCCTCCTCGACCTTGCGGGCGATGGTGGCGGCTTCGCGATTCAAATTCTGGATTCGAACGGCGGTTATTACGGTGATGGGTGCGTCAGCATCCGCGACGAGTCGCTCTCGACGATGGCTGCTCTCGGTGATGCTGGTGATTACCGGATGCTCTGGCAGCTGGTTTCTGCTGACGGTCACACCATCTCAGACGAGATCAATTTCACATGGCAGCCCGATGCCGATCAGGTTCTTTCAGAAGCCTTAGATGCCCCGCCCGCGTGTGGTGGTGGTTCGCTTGAGGAGAACACTCCCCCAGCAGCTTCCGAAGCTCCGGAGGGCAGCGACACAGACGCCAGCGAGTCAGGCGTCAACGTCAATGCAGAAACAGCGGTAGTGGTCGGCGGGGCTATCGCCCTCGTGCTGATTGCCGGTGTTGCGATCTTCTTGATCTCTGTGAAGCGCAAGAACGAGTCGTAGCGCCAGCGAAATACAGCGCTCGACGTCGTTTTCGTCGCTCGAATTAACGCAGTGAGGCGGCCACCCCACAGGGTGACCGCCTCACTTTCGCTAAAACGAGTGTTAGCTCGTGATCGCCGGTAGCGTCTTGCGGCTCGTGAGCACCTGGTCGATCAGACCGTACTCCATTGCCTCGGCCGCGCTCAGGATCTTGTCGCGCTCGATGTCCTTGTTGATCTGCTCAGGGGTACGGTTCGAGTGCTGCGAGAGGGTCTCCTCGAGCCATCCACGCATGCGAAGAATCTCGCGCGCCTGAATTTCGATGTCCGAAGCCTGGCTTGCTCCTTCGGAGCCACCGCTGGGCTGGTGGATCAGGATGCGAGCGTTGGGCAGAGCCAGACGCTTTCCCTTGGTTCCACCGGCGGTGATCACTGCGGCTGCCGAAGCGGCCTGACCGAGAACAACCGTCTGAATCTGCGGACGGATGTACTGCATCGTGTCGTAGATCGCCGTCATCGCGGTGAACGAACCACCGGGTGAGTTGATGTACATGACGATGTCGCGGTCGGGGTCTTGGCTTTCGAGAACGAGAAGCTGAGCCATGACGTCGTCTGCTGAAGCGTCATCGATCTGCACACCCAAGAAGATGATGCGGTCTTCAAATAGCTTCGCGTACGGGTCTTGGCGCTTGTAGCCATAGGCCGTGCGCTCTTCGAACGTCGGCAAGATATAGCGAGCGTCGACATCGGGGCGTCCGATGCCTGCGGGCGCTTGGGCGCCGAGGTTAAAGTTCTCCATGATTAGTCCTTCTTGCCGGTTGCGTTGTCATCGGACGCGTTATCTTCGGTTCCGCCTCCGCCTACAACGTCGGATGCGAATTCGCGGAGGTGATCAACGAAGCCGTATTCGAGAGCTTCTTGCGCCGTGAACCAGTTGTCACGGTCGTTGTCGATAAGAACCTGCTCGACGCTCTTGCCGGTCTGCTCGGCGGTGAGCTCTGCCATGCGCTTCTTCATATCAAGGATGACGCCGGCCTGAGTTTGGATGTCGGCAGCGGTTCCGCCGAATCCGCCCGAGGGCTGGTGCAGGAGCACACGTGCGTTGGGGGTGATGTAGCGCTTGCCCTTGGTCCCCGAGGAGAGCAGGAACTGCCCCATCGAGGCGGCGAGGCCGATTCCGACGGTGACGATGTCGTTGGGTACGAACTTCATCGTGTCGTAGATCGCCATGCCTGCGGTGATCGATCCACCGGGCGAGTTGATGTAGAGGAAGATGTCGCGCTTGGGGTCTTCCGCGGCAAGCAGCAAGATCTTTGCGCAGATCTCGTTCGCGTTTGAGTCTCGCACCTCTGAGCCGAGCCAGATGATGCGGTCCTTGAGGAGTTGGTCGAAGATGCTCGAGACCAATGCCGGTTGGGCCATTGTTGCGCTCCATTTCAGTTATCGCGTAGTACGAATGTATCCGAGTACGCGTCGCGATTCTGGCGTGTTCGCCCTAGGCAAAGTACCGCGTCGCCAGAGGCTGCTTGTAGGCTCTCGGAATGCAGCAGAACTGGCGCGATCGAATCGCAGATATTTGGGCCCACGCGGGCGCGATGGCCGAGGGCGATGTAGTGTCCGCCATTGACGAACTTGTCGCCGAACGCGACCCCGATGACGCCGAGGCTCTCTTTGAGGCAGCCGGTGCACGCGACTACGCGGGTTTAGAGGCCGAGGCTGAACCGCTCTACCGCCGTGCTATTGATAACGGGTTGGATGCCGCCCTGATGCCCCAAGCGGTCATCCAGTTGGCGAGCACGCTGCGCAACCTCAATCGCGTTGAGGAGTCCATTGCTTTACTCGAGCGACAGCTCCACGAGCATCCCGATGATGAGTGGACAGGTCCAACTGCTGCTTTTCTCGCTCTCGCGCTGACAAGTCGTGGCGACCCCACTCAGGGCGCTGCGGTCGCGCTGATGGCTCTCGCCAACTATCTGCCCATCTATCAGCGCTCGGTGCGCGGCTACGCGGCAGAGCTCCTCTCCGACTGAGCAAGGCCCTGGCAAGTATCGAGCAATAGCATTGCTGCATGCAGCAAGTGATTCTCGACGTTGACACCGGTATTGATGATGCTCTCGCGCTGATGCTGGCGGTGCGGCATCCGGGGGTCAATCTACGGGCGGTGACGTGCGTGGCGGGCAACGCGAGTCTCGAGCAGGTTGTGCGCAACACTCTGATGGTTCTGGATGCTGCGGGAGCCGGCCCTGTCCCGGTCGCTGCAGGCGCAAACCGCCCCTTACTCGCTGACGCGCATCCGGCTGCTCACGTTCATGGCATGGATGGGCTCGCCGATCTGGGCCTGCCTGCGTCGTCCCGTCAGGTAGTTCCCGTGCACGCTGTTGAGTTACTGCGGCGGGAGATTCTGGCGAGTCCGACTCCGGTCACTCTCGTGCCGCTGGCTCCCATGACTAATATTGCGCTGCTGGTTCGCATGTACCCGGAGGTTCTCGCCAACGTTGAGCGAATAGTTTTCATGGGCGGTTCTGCCTCGGTTGGCAACGCGACAGCCGTAGCCGAGTTCAACACCTGGCATGATCCTGAGGCTGCCGAGATTGTTCTCACAGCAGGGGTTCCGATCACCATGTATGGCTTGGATGTCTTCTATGCCGTCACGGTCGCGCCGGCCGACATCACCGCTCTTGCGGCATCCGCTGAACCGGGCACACAACTCGTTGGCCGTCTCCTGCAACACCTCGTGACGGTGAAAGGTGGCGAAGTGCGAGTGGCTGGCGAAGGCCACGGCGACATTGGCGATGCCGGGGCGGTCTGCGCGGCACTCGACCCTGAGGGGCTCACGACCATGAACTTGCCCGTTCGCGTCAGCCTCGCGGATCCGCTCACTCGCGGTCAAACTGTCGTTGATCACCGCACTGCGGGGCACGAGCAGGATGGTGCTGCCGACGCTGGCTTCCGCCGCATTGATGTGGCGCTCGGCGTTGATGGCGCGCGCTACGCACAGCTCTTTGTCGAGACGATCTCGAGCCCCTAGTTACCGCATTAACGACCTCACGGCCGACTAGATAACTAGTCGGCCGTGAAGGGTAAAGCTGTGTGGCTTAGGACTTGTCGCTGTCGTCGTCTGCTGCAACTTCTTCAGCAGCATCTTCGTCAGCGGCTGCCGGGTTTGCGACGGCGGTGAAGGCCGACACGTCTACCGACTTGCCCTTGGAGTCAACGACCTTGGCCTTGCTGAGCACGACTGCGAGAGCCTTGCTGCGTGCAACTTCGGCGACCATGGCGGGGATCTGGCCGTTCTTGTCCAGGATCTGGATGAACTCGCCGGGCTCCATGCCGTACTGCTGTGCGCCCTGCACGAGGTACGAGGTGAGCTCTTCTTGGCTGACCTTGATCTCTTCCTTCTCAACGATGGAGTCGAGGAGGATCTGCGAACGGAAAGTCTTCTCGCTGGCGACGACTACCTCTGCGCGGTGCTCGTCGTCTTCGAGGCGGTTCTCGTTCTCGAGGTGACGGTGAACTTCGTCTTCAACCAGCTTCTCGGGAACGGGGATCTCGACGGCCTTGAGCAGCTCGTCAACAATCTGGTCGCGAGCCTGTGCACCCTGGCCGAAGGCCTTGGAACGCTTGACCTGCTCCTTGAGGTCGGCCTTGAGTTCCTTGATGGTGTCGAACTCACTTGCCATCTGCGCGAAGTCGTCGTCGGCCTCAGGAAGCTCGCGCTCCTTGACGGTGAGCAACGAAACGCTGATGATCGCCGTCTCGCCCTCGTGGTCTCCACCGAGGAGTACGGATTCGAAGGTGGTTGATTCGCCAGCGCTCAGCGAGTCAAGAGCTTCGTCGATGCCCTCGATCAGTTCACCCGAGCCGAGCTCGTAAGAGATGCTCGTTGCGGAGTCAACCTCGGTCTCGCCAATCTTGGCGACGAGGTCGAGCTGAGCGAAGTCGCCCGACTTAGCGGGACGGTCGACGGTCACGAGCGTGCCGAAACGGGCACGCAGGTTGTCGAGTTCATCCTTGACGTCGTCTGCGGATGCTTCTGCAGCGTCAACCGTCAGGGTGAGCTTGTCGTAGGCAGGCATGTCGAACTCGGGGCGAACGTCAACCTCAATAGCGAGAACGAGGTCTCCGCTGAAGTCCTTGACCTCGGGCCACGTGACGATGTCTGCTTCGGGGCGACCGAGAACGCGGATCTCTTCTTCGGTCACAGCCTGGCGGTAGAAGCCATCGAGTCCATCGCTCACAGCGTGGTTCAAGATTTCTTCGCGACCAACGCGCTGGTCCACCAGCTGCGGCGGAACCTTTCCCTTGCGGAAACCGGGGATGTTGATCTGCGAGGCGATGTGGCCATACGCGTGATCGATGCTCGGCTTGAGTTCTTCGGGGGTGACCGAGATGTTGAGCTTGACGCGTGTCGGGCTCAACTTCTCAACGGTTGTCTTCACGTTGTGGATCTCCTGTAATTCGATGGTGTATTTCGTCGGGGCGACAGGATTCGAACCTGCGACCTCTCGGTCCCAAACCGAGCGCTCTACCAAGCTGAGCTACGCCCCGGGGCGCCGTGCTGTGTCATGGCCCCGGCATCACAGTGCAATGCCGATACAAAATTGGCCTCGGCAAGTCTAGCCTGACCGCGCCGAGAATGTTGACGAGATCCCGAGATCGGTGTCGTTTACATCCCGTTCGAGGCAATTTCGGGCGAAGTATCCAGCAAATCACTGGGAAGTTTCGCGCTGAGCGATCTCGACTTCGCACTTGGCGAGGTTTCGGGTACAGTATTCCTCGGTACACAGCACGACCGGGTACCGAGTGGGGATGTAGCTTAATGGTAAAGCCTCAGTCTTCCAAACTGATGACCGGAGTTCGATTCTCCGTATCCCCTCCACTGAAAAAGGCCGCCTCGGATGAGGCGGCCTTTCGTCGTTAACGCTCTGCGGACGTTAAAGCGCTGCGGGCCGACGCGATGTCTGCCGCCGACCCGCAGTGCTTGACTCTATTTTCAGTCCGACCTAACGCGGCAGAGCGTGTGTCCACCGGCGTCGCTTCGTCAGCACGAGGCCAACGCCCAGAAGCACCAGCGACAGCAGCGCAAGCCGCACTAGATCAGAACCGGTGAACGCCAAGGGGCCAGAACCTGGCGCTGCCGGAACTGCCCCTCCAGGGACTGTGCCCGGGGAAGAAGCCCCATCGACAAGAGCGTCGAACGACAATTTAGTGAGAGCGATGTCTCCCGCCCCACTATTTGCTGCTCCGTCCACGGAACCATAAGTGAGCGCTTGAACCCACGTTGAGCCTCCTCCAGCGATGTACAGATTTGCTTCATCCCACTCGTCGGCACCGTCCCGTGCCACGGAACCGAACTGTGAACGTTCAGTGATGTCGCCCGTGGGTGACAGAGTCATGGAGAACACATCTACACCGCCATTAGGGGTTCCGATAGCGCCAGAGGTGTGTCCTACGACGAGAAGGTTCCCCGACGCGTCCTGAGCTATGGCCGCACCACGGTCATCACCGCTCGAGCCCTCATGCACTATCCACTGCTGCGTTCCATCCGTGTCGATTGCGGCGACAAACACGTCATTGTCACCGAGAGACTCTCCTCCGAGATCGCCACCGGTAAATCCAGTCACCGCGACGCCCGTTGAGGTCGCAGTGAGCGCAGAAACCTGATCAGTGGATGAACTTCCGAGCTGGGTGAGCCATTCGCGGGTTCCATCTACGGTGAATTTTGCGACCCAACCGTCGTAGCCCCCCGCCGAGGAATTGCCCGGCATCGCGCCTCCAGCGAGTCCAGCCACGTAGACGCCACCGTCGGATCCTCGGGTCACGGCAAGACCTTTATCTTCACCGCTGCCTCCGAACTGGTGCAGCCAACTGACCGCTCCATCGAAGTCGATTCGGGCGACGAAGGCATCCTTATCTCCCGCAGAGCTCTCACCGGGGAAAGCGCCAGAGGTGTACCCCGTAACGTAGGCGCCGCCTTCCCCATCTGAGGAGATGCCGTAGGCGCGATCTGCAGCCGACTCCGAGCCCACGGTGGTCCTCCACAGTTCTGCACCGTCAGCATCCACCTTGACCGCGAGGACGTCGTCATTTGACGCGCCTGCATGGTCTCGGCGTTGAAAACCAGCCGTGATGACTGCACCGGACCCACCGTCAACAACGCCGTAAGCGCGATCATTGAGTTCAGTCGCGATCGGTGTCAGCCACTCTTGACTGCCGTCTGCTGCGAGCTTTTGCAGCAGGATGTCGAAACCACCTTCGGATGTGTGACCGAGCATGTCGCCGTCTGCGTTAAGCGCCTGCACTAGTGATCCGTCTGCGCGACCGAGCACTCCCCCAGACCTATCGTCGCCGGTGGACCCGAATTGCCTGCCTTCGAATGGTTGGGCGGGGGCGGAGCGCAAATAGCCGCTGAGATCGAGAATGCCCTCGCGGAAACCTTTGTCCCAGACATCCCAGTCATGACCACCGTCATATACGCGCAGTTCAGAGGTGATACCGGAAACTCTTTTGGCCTGGTTGTAGAGCGTCGCTGCTTCATAGTCGAGGTCGTGGATGGCGTCCTCTGGTAGAGGGTTCGCCCATTCGTCGTCTCCCACCGCGATGAAGAGGTGCACCGGCAGTGTCTCGTCAAACGACGTGAAGCTCGACGGGTAATTGAGTTCTTGATACCTCGCCTCGTCGTACAGTGCCGAACCGCTGCCGTAGGCGCCAAATTCCCGCGTCGATGAATCAGCCGGTGGTGATGGCACATATACCGCTGGGCTGAGAACTATCGCCGCCGAGAAAAGATCTTGGTGAGCGGTTGCGAACCGCAGCGCCCCCGCGCCACCCATCGAATATCCTCCGACTGCTCGCGACTCTCGGTCGTCAATAGTGGCGTAGTTGTCATCGATGTGATCGATGAGGTCGGTCGTGAAAGCACTCTCAACGGCCATGCCCGGCATGCCGCTGCTGCCGGTGTACTGCGAATCAACGTAGTAGCTGCCTCGCGAACTCCAGGGGGCATCCGGCATCACGACGACCATCGCGGGTATCGTTCCCGCTTCAATGAGCTCGTCGAGAACGCTCGATTGATGCTGCCACGCGGCTTGCGTATCGCCCCGGCCGTGCAGCAGATAGAGCGTCGGATAGCGCGCAGATGCGCTCTCGTCATATCCCGCCGGCAGATACACCGTGTAGTCGATGGCTCCGTCGACGAATTCACTCGAAACAGATCCGGCAATCAGCTGGCTCGTTGGTGCTGCGAACGCTGGTGTTTGCCCTCCCTGAATCGATGCCGCCGCAAGCGCGGTAGTGAGGGTAAATCCGAGCAGGTGTTTCCACTTCATTGTGGTTCTCGTCTTTCTTATGTGAGTGATTTATTGCGTGTTTCTGTGGAGGATCGCGCGTGCGCGACCGATCATTGCTTGGTCGACCATGTCGCCGTTAGAGAGCGTGGTTACTCCCCCGCTACTTGTCGCCGCGATCACTTCGTTGGCCCAAGCAACCGAGTCCGCCGATGGGCGGAAGACGTCAGCAATAACAGCGAGCTGTGTCGGGTGGATCGCAGTTCGCCCCACCCAGCCCAGGTCGCGTCCACGTTCAGTGTCTTTGCGCAGCCCGCCAAGATCACGGATACCCGGAAATGCCGAGAGCATCGGAGCCTCCAGCCCAGCCGCACGCGCAGCGTACAACACACGCACTCGGGCGTAGTCCATCGCAGCCGGCTCGTTTGTGCCGAGGTCGCTGGCAAGGTCGGATTCACCCAGCGCGAGACGCGAGACGGCCGGGTGCGCAGCGAGCGCGGCCGCGTTCTCAACTCCGCGGGCAGACTCGAACAATGCAGTGAGATCACGGCCGGGTAGACCTTGCGCGACGAGATCGAGATCCGCCAGTGACTCCACTTTCGGCACCCGCACCTCGAAAGCAGCAGTGACCTTCGACAGCGCAGCAAGATCGAGGGGTTCTTTGTCGTTAATCCGAATCTGGATGACCGGAAGCGAGTCATGGGGTGTGCCAAGCCAGGCGACGACGGCCTCACGCGCATCCGCCTTCTCGGCTGGCGGGACGGAATCCTCCCAGTCCAGAATGACCATATCTGCCCCGGATGCGACCGCTTTGGCGAACCGATCGGGGCGGTTGCCCGGAACATAGAGTGCTGTGATCACACAATCCCGCTCTCTCGCAACCGGGCCAACTGCTCGGGTGTGACACCGATCTCGTCGAGCACCTCGCTAGTGTCGTGGCCGTGGGTACGTCCGCTCCACCGGATCGAGCCCGGAGTTCCCGAAAGCCGAAAGAGGACGTTCTGCATTTTCATGAGCCCTAACTCCTCGTCATCGACTGTCGCGATTGTGCCGATTGCCTCGTATTGGGGATCAGTGAATACGCCGCGCACGTCGTTGACCTTCGCAACTGCCGCCTGTGCCGCCTCAAATGACGACAGCACGTCTGACGTCGTGCGCACAGCGATCCAGCTGCCTACGGCATCGTCGAGTTCATCGGCGTGCTGTGCTCGGCTGTGTCCCGATGCGAACCACGGTTCATCCACCAGTTCGGGACGACCGACGAGCCGCAGCACTCGCTCCGCAATCGACTGTGAACTTGTTGAAACCGCGACCCAATCGCCGTCACCCGTGCGGTAGACGTTTCGTGGAGCGTTGTTCACCGAGCGATTACCGCTACGCGCCTGCACTGCGCCCAGCTGGTCATACGCAGTTATTTGGCCGCCAAGCAGCATCAATATCGGCTCGATGATGGCCATATCGATTACCTGTCCGGTTCCGCTGCTTTCTGCTGACCGAAGCGCAACCATCACTGCATAACTCGTGGCTAGCGCGGCGACCCCGTCGGCAAGCCCGAATGGCGGCAAAGTCGGAGGGCCGTCGGGTTCCCCGGTAAGGGCAGCGAATCCGCTCATGGCTTCGGCGAGCGATCCGAATCCCGGTCGTGACGAATACGGCCCGGTTTGACCGAACGCGGTAACGCGGGCGATCACGAGCCGTGGGTTCGCTTCATGAAGTTGCTCGGGACCAAGCCCCCACCGCTCAAGGGTGCCGGGGCGGAAGTTCTCGATCACGACGTCAGCATCAGCCACCAGCCGCAACAGAAGCGCGGCACCATCGGGCGATCCGAGGTTGATCGTTACAGTTCGCTTGTTGCGCCCGAGTGTCTTCCACCACAGATTGACACCTGACTTAGCGGGACCATGGCCTCGAGCGGCATCCGGTTTGGTCGGGTGTTCAACCTTGATGACGTCGGCACCGAAGTCACCGAGGAAGGTCGCTGCTAGAGGTCCAGCGAAGAGAGTAGAGATGTCGAGAACACGCACTCCGGCGAGCGGCGCGGCACTCATGAGAGATCCCACGCGAGTCGGAACCCGATGCTCGGTGACGCCTCGACTCCCAGCCCTGCCAGCAGATACTTGAGGCTGAACTCAGGCGATCGAACACCGCCGTCGGTGTACCAGTCGGAACCAATCGACTCGTGGTCACTTCCCCCCTTGAGCATCACGAACCGGGTGATGCCGTCGCTGTGCTCACTTTCTGTCCAATTCCAGACCGCGGGAGTGCTTCGTTCAAAGCGAGCGGATGCCGCAGCGAGTTGCCACTCGAACTCGGTCGGGAGGCGCGCTCCGACCGACTGCGCGTATTCGCGCGCGTCGGCGAGCGTCAGTCCCGTAGCGGGCCCGTTGTCATCGCTCACTAGTCCTCTGAATGCGGCATATTCGCTGACTGTAACTTCCCGCGTCGCCACTGCGACGTCTGAGACCACAACATCGACCGTTTCGGTCCGGTAATCGTGCAGGCGGGGCGGAAGGGGCTTCCACTCTTCGACATATGGCGCGCCATGGTAGCTACCGGTTTCACGGCGGCGGAAAGCAATTGGAACGGTGTGCTCGCCTGCTGGAACAACAATGTTCTCGACGGTCGGCTCCGAGCGCTCCGAGGTTGGTGGCGAGATTCGCTCGTTCGCGCGTGCGGGAAACTCCGAATCAGACTCGTGTGGGTCTGCGGCCGCATCGGCGAGCAAGGGACGCAGCCAGACTGGCTCGTCGCCTTCAACCTGAAGCACCGCTGCTATGCCGCGTGCCGGGACGGTCACGGTCGAGACGTCGGCTTGCCCCGCTCCAAGATCGAATCCGTTGATCGTCCAGTGCGCATCAGTTTCGCCCCGGTTGACCGCGGTGAACACGGTGAGGCCGTCGCGTCGCCACGTGGAGACGTAAACGCCAGAGACTGGAGTAGAGGAGAGTGGCGTCCATTCGCCTTCCACGAATACGTCGCTGAGCGCGCGCTGAATCCGCACCATGCGTCTCAGCGTTGAAGCATCTCGCCTGTTCCAGCCAACCCAGACGCCGAACACGTCATCCCACACGAGAATTCCGGTACCGTTCATGAACGCAGATTGCAGTTCATCACTGTGATCCCGATTCCAACGCCGGGTTGAGTGCATCATGTGCCGCCGCTCGTACCAATGCGCGCGCATAATTCCGGGTGCCTCGCTGTCGGCGAACCACTGCGCCCAGCTGAGCAAATGATCTTCGATGCGTTGGTTGGGCACCCGCGATTCGCCTTCGAGCACTGGTAGCGCTGCGGTGAGTTCCGCGTTCGCTTCTTTCATGGTGTCGAGGAAGACACCATCAGCACCGAGATCTCGAACGAGGGATACAAGTTCCGTGGTGTGTTCCACAGGACGTGTGCCGGTATCCCAGGGGTTGTAGTCGACGAAGATGCGGATGCCGCGACTCTGAAAGTCTGCGATCAGCTCGCGCAACCCCTGTACGTCACGGTAGAAGTCGAACTGATTGCGATCGTCGATGCCGATGATCGGGTACGCGTGCCAGAGGACTATTCCATCGAATCCGCCAAGATGGGCGGTTTCATTGAGAAAGTTGTCAAGGGTAAACCGCTGCTGTGCGTGGTCGAAGAGCCGCTCATCCCAGAGCCAAATTTGAGCCACAGAGTATGCCGAGCGCGTCCACGGCGAGCGATCGTACGCTGAGCCGTCATAGTTCAACCTCGCCCGCGCCTCGTCGCGCCATCCGGCGAGCGCCCTACGCCATGCTGGCCACTCTTCGGGGTCGGAAGGCGCTGCGAAGATCTTCGCGATGTCACCTACCTCCGGACTGAGCACGCCGTCAAGGGGCAGCTCTGTTGCAAGGTCAATCGCCCGCGGCACGAGCGGGTTCAGAGTGTTGGTTGCGGCCTCGTCAATGTCGATCATGCAGCAACCTCGCGAGTCCGGCGGGCAAGTTCATCGAACCCGATGCCGTCGAAACCTGGAACGCTTGACGCGAGCCTGTTGTTCAAAGGGGCAATAAATGCAGCGGGCAAAGCGGATGCTCCGGCGAGCGCTCCACAGAGTGCTCCGGCAGTGGCTCCGGTCGAGTCGGTGTCCCATCCGCCGGAGACCGCGAGTGTGATGGCGCGAGCGAACTCGCCCCGACTGCGAGTCACCGCAAATGCGAGCAACGTCGCGTTGTTGAGAACGTGCACCCAGTGGAGGTGTCCGTAGTCGACGTAGATCGCATCGATCGCCGCTTCATCATCGAGGTCGCTATCACCGAGCTCGATGCCCCGTTTGATCGCCGTTGCGTAACGGCTGTTGCGCGGCACCACGGATAGCCCCGCGCTCAGCACGCTGTCTACGGAATCGGCGGTGATTGCTGCTGCCGAGGCTGCTGCCGCGAAGCAGGCTCCGTAAATGCCATTACGCGAGTGGCTCAGTCGCGCGTCAGTGTGCGCGAGTCGAGCGGCTGTCTCTGGCTGCCCCGGTGACGCCCAGCCGTAGACATCGGCACGAATCTGCGCACCGATCCAGTCCTGAAATGGATTCCCCACCCTGCCTGCTTCTTCGGGCTCATAACCGTCTAACAAGTTGCGGTAAGCGATGCGCTCGGCCGTGAAGACGCGGCCTCCGGGAAGGTTGGCCAGCCACGACTGTGCAACATCATCGGTGGTAAAACCGGTGCCCACTCGTTCGAGAAGATCGAGCGCGATGAGGGGGAAGTTGAGGTCGTCATCTTCCGGCATCCCGTCGATGTTCTCGACCAAGCTGGTGGGTCGGCTTCGTCGATTCCACGGAAACTCTTCAGCTACGGAAGGATCAAGTCCTCGTTCGGTGAAGTATCCGGCGATGGGCCAATTTCCTGTTGACTCGGCGATGGCGCGGATTCCGTGTCGTGCAATCTTCTCCACTGGTTTTCCGAGAAGACAACCAGCGGCGCGCCCCAGCCATGCTCCGAGCACGCGGTCGTCCGTGGTCGTGGTACTCCCCTGCCATTTGCCAAAAGCGGCAGCCAGCATCGCTTCGACATCGTCTGGCTCGTTCGCCGCGAGTTCAGCAGACACCGGCGCAGCATCAACGGCGGCCATCAGTTCCCGCGCGACGCTGCGGAGTGTCGCGCTGGCACGGTGGGGCGTTGCGCCGCTCACCGCGGGCGTCGTTGCTCCTCCTGCTTGCGCCCACCGCTCGCGCAGCTCTGCGACGTCTCGTCCGTCGAGCTCTGCCGCTACCAAGGCGTGCGGAACAAGGTCTTCAGGTTGGGTCCAACTCAAGCGCAACATTAGTTCGCTGCCGCCGAAGCATTGAGACCATCCATGGCTGAAGCGCGGCTCGCCATGCTGGCCTGATCCGCTGTCCAAATATCGCGAGCGACTGAAGCCATAACGGGGCCGGTTGAGGTGATGTCCATTCGGCTGCCTTCGGAGACAGCGCTGATCCACTCTTGCGGAATGGCAGACCGACCGGCGATCGCGCCCGCGATAGATCCAGCCATGACGGCGATGGAGTCGGAGTCGCGACCGTAGTTAATCGACCCAAGAACCGCTTCTGAGTAGTCGCCCTGTGCTGCAACGAGCATGCCGAGCGCGATAGGAAGCTCTTCGATAGCTTTCGTACGGCTGGGGATGCGAGCGTCGCGTGCTGGTTGGCGGTAGTTGGGGCCCACAGTGTCGAACGGCTCAACAGCAGTGCGCAGTGTCGCTAGTCCACTCCTCCAGTCCGTAACGGTGGATGCAGCTGAAACTACCGCGTCGATAGCCTCGCGTGTGCCGTCTTTCGCCAGGCGGAGCGTTGTATCGATGACGTCGCTGACAGTCGAGCCTGGTGTCATAGCGCGAGCTATCGCTGCGGCATAGACGCCGGCAGCTTCTCGCCCGTAGCTGGACTGGTGCGCTCCCGCGACGTCGATCGCTTCAGCGTAGGCCGTCTCTGGCGCCCCCGAGTTCGCGATACCGATTGGTGCGACATACATGGTTGCCCCACAATTCACAACGTTTCCTACACCGGCCTCTCGAGGGTCGATGTGGCCGTAATGGAGACGAGTGACGAGCCATTTTTCCGCGAGGAAAACGCGGTGAAGCAGCAGTGCCTCGCCTTCGAGTTCGGGAATCCACCGTCGATCACCGATCATGATCGGGACCAAGTAATCCGCCACCGAGTAGGCGTCGAGGTGCGCTCGTACCTCGTCATACACCTCAACAAGCGCATTGGTCATCAATGTGTCGTCAGTGATGTGTCCGTCGCCCTTGTGGTATGGCGCGATGGGCCGGGCGTTCCGCCAATCCGAGAGGAATGGCGGAACGATCCCGGTGATGAACCCGTTATAACGCTCCTGGATTGCTTCAGGGGTGTTGCCCTCGGCCGCGCCGCCTAAGGCGTCACCGACAGCTGCGCCCGCGAGCGCTGCAGTCGCCTTATCTTCTAACAGGTCCATCCGTGTTTCTCCTTGCTTGTGGTGAAAAGGTGACAGCCGGCAACTAGCCGATTGCCGCCCAGCCGTCGGTGAGTTGCTTCTTCAGTTCGTCGACAGAGATTGAGTTACCGAAGTACTGCTGAAGGCTCGGCGTTGCGTACTGGTCTTTCCACTGGGGGTAGTTTGCAGCTTTCTGGAACGGTGCACCGCTGAGGTTCTCCCCCGTCTTGAGCAGTTCCGCCCAGCCATTAATGTCTGCGGTTTGCTCCGCCACGACGGCACGAGCATCGCTCGAAGCCGGGATCAGCCAGTCACCCTGAGCGAGCTTCGCCTGATTCTCGGCACCCATGAAATAGTCGATGAATTTCGCCGACTGCTCGATGTGCTCGCTCTCCGCCGCTACAGACATCGTTTGCGGGTTTGCTGCCTGAATCGGTCCAGCGGATCCAGCCAGAGGGGGCAATACAGTCCAGTTGAAGTCCTCGGGGGCCGCTTCGGTGATTTGCTGGGCGAGGAAGTTGCCGCCGATGTACATCGCGTACTTTCCGCCCAAGAAGCCTGGCAGAACGTCCGAGCCACTTTGTGTCAGCGACACCGGGTCCAACGATCCATCAGTGTAGGCCATCGAGTGGATGTGCTCGGCTACAGCAAGTTCAGAGTCTCCTACTGAGATGGTGGCGTCTGCCCCGGTCCCTTCGAAGAACGTGCCATCGAAGCCCAGTGCCGTGTTCATGATGGCGGCGGTCGGCTGCTTCAAGCCCCAGCCGACCCCGTAGCTGCCGTCGCGGGTGAGCTGCTTGGAAATGTCAGCGAGGTCGTCCCAGGTCAGTTCGTCACCGGTGGGCAAATCAACTCCTGCTGCGTCGAATGCGTCACGGTTGGCGTAGACAACGTACGTCTGAAGAAGCGTCGGTGCAGCGACGATTTTGTCATCAGTAGTCACTGTTTCCCACACATCGTCTGACACTGCGTCCTTGACGTCATCACTCAGGTAAGGAGTGAGATCAGCCAAGTACCCCTGTGCGGCGAAGCCCAAGATGTCGCTTGACTCATCGTGAATAACATCGGGCGCCGTGCCACCTTGAAACTGAGTCACAAGCTGATCGTGAACGTTGTCCCAGCTGCCTTGAGTGAGCTTCACCGTGATGTCGGGGTTCTCTTCGTTCCACTGCGCAACGATTTCTTCTGTCGCCGCGATCGTCGAATCTTGGTAAGCGAGACTCTGGAAGGTGATTTCTACCGGGCCGTCTGATTGGCCATCACCGTTGGAGCCGCCTCCCCCGAAGGCACAGCCGCTCAGCATGACACTCGCCGCAACGGCGAAAACGCCTGCTGTGGCTAGATTCGATTTTTTCATTTTCTGCACTCCTTTGTGAGATGTAGGGATTGAGTTGCTGTGGTGCATTAGCCCTTGACTGCTCCGCTGAGCAGACCCGAAGTGAGTCGACGCTGAATGATCGCGAAGAAGACAAGGCTGGGGATGGTCGCCAGCAGCGAAGCCGCTGCAAGTTGACCGAGCTGCACTTGACCTTCGGCACCGACGAATCGGGCCAATGTCAACGGCAGAGTCTGAAGTGCGGGGTCCTGAATGATCACGAGCGCGAAGAAGAACTCGTTCCATCCGGAGATAAAGGTGAAGAGGCTCGTCGCGACAAGGCCCGGGGCAAGCAGCGGCAGGATGATCACGCGAAGGATGCGGATGCGCGACGCTCCGTCCATCGCTCCTGCTTCCTCGAGCTCCACAGGAATACCAGCGATGTAGCCCTGAAGCATCCAGAGCGCAAACGGTAGCGACCACACTGTGTACACGAGAACGAGACCGAGGAGGTTATCGATAAGCCCGATCTGCTTGAGTACCAAAAACAGCGGAATGATGATCAGAATGAACGGGAACACCTGACTGAGCAAGATCCACCCAGTAGCAAGGCCCCGTAGTTTCGTCTTGAAGCGGGCAAGTGCGTACGCGGCTGGCAAGGAGACCAGCGTGACGATCACCGTTGTTGAGACGGCCACCAACAAACTGTTGCCAGCTGCCTGAATCAGATTCGCCTTCTCGATCGCCTGAACAAAGTTGTCGAATTTGAGTTCGGCTGGCCAGAACGACGGATCCGGAGAGATGAGTTCTTGAGGTGTCTTGAATGCCGTAAGCACCAAGAACAACAACGGGAAGCCGAGGAACACCACATAGCCAAGAAGCGCGAGGTATTGCAGCGGGCGCGTAATGCGCCGAGTCCGGGAGTCGAGCGTTGTAGCTAGTGTCATGAGAGACGGCTCCTTGCTTGACCGCGAAGGTAGATGAACAGAAATACGGCGATAACCACGACCATGACGTTGCCCATTGCGGCCGCGTAGCCGAAGTTTCCGTAGCGGAAGGCTTCGTTATAGGCGAACAGCATGGGAAGCATCGTCTGCCCACCCGGCCCGCCTGCAGTCAGCACGTAGATGAGTGCAAAAGAGTTGAAGTTCCAAATGAGGTCGAGAGTCGTAATCGCGACGATGATGGGGCGCAATGCGGGCAGTGTGACATGCCAGAATCGCTGCCATACCCCCGCGCCGTCGAGAGCTGCGGCTTCGTGCAGATCGTTGGGAACGTTCTGCAAACCAGCCAACAAAGTGATGGTGGTCTGAGGCATCCCGGCCCACACACCGACAACGATGATTGCGGGAAGAGCGGTGGAGAAATCACCAAGCCAGTTGATGTCACCAGGCAATCCCACTGCCCGCATTCCGCCGTTGATCGGCCCGTAGGTGGGATTGAGCATCATGCGCCACATAATCGCGATGACGACTGGTGGCATGGCCCAGGGAACGAGCGCAAGTGTTCGCGCAATCCATCGGAAGCGGAGGTCGAGATTGAGGAGCAGTGCGAGACCAAGTGATGCGAGAAACTGCAAAATGGTGACGCCAAAAGCCCAGATCAACCCGATCCGGAAGGAATTCCAGAACAGCTCATTGCTGAGCAGCTTCGAGTAGTTGTCTACTCCGTTGAAGTTAGTCGCGACATCCAGTCCGGCTTTAGCGTCAGTGAAGCCTAAGAGAACTCCCTGCGCCAGCGGGTACACGCTGAACAGCACGATGGGCAAAAACGCGGGGAGCACGAGCAACCAGGCGTCACGGTTGCCTCGCGATCGCCGAGCGCGCATGATCGGTCGGTTGCGGGATTCTTTCGGGGGCGACCCCGGCGTGGGGGTCTCAGTTACAGTCATTGAGCATCGTCTCTGATGGTGATGGACAGAAAAGAAAGAACGCTAGGCCGGGGCGACCGACGACTCTCGAATAGTCAACGTCGGGTCGATCACTACCCGCGCAATCGGAGCCTCGGGGTCTTTCAACCGACGGATGAGCAACGACGCTGCTTCCTTCGCGCGGCGAACCGATCCGAGATTTACACTCGTAATCGACGGCGTAGAGAGCTCAGCGAGTTCTGTGTCATCCATACCGATGAGAAGCACATCCTGAGGAACACGGATGCCTCTCTTCGCGAGCGTTTTCATGGTCGCAATTGCGAGAAGATCATTGGCACACACGATCGCATCCGGAGTCGCTTGATCGAGCAAAGTCTGAGCAGCAACGAGGCCGGCATCAAAGGTGAAATCCTCAGCGCTGACTTGGACGTCGGCGTTTGTCGGCATGCCCTGCTCATCGAGCGCGGCCAAGTAGCCGCGGAGTCGGGCAGCACCAGGAACAGTGTCGATGGGGCCGTTCACGAACGCAATGCGCTTAGCTCCCTGACCGGCGAGGTGCTGAACGGCCAGCGCCATTCCGGCAACTGAATCAGCCCGAACGCTGTCGATCCGCACGTTCTCTGGCAGCGAACCAATAACAACGATGGGCAACCTGCTCGCTTGTAAAGCTTCGATGAGCGATTCTGTGACCCGCAGGGGGCTGAGAATGACTCCATCGGCGTAGCCGCGGTTCAAGCTGTCGAGAAGCGCGATTTGATCGTCAGGATTGTTTCCTGTCGAACTCGTAACAAGCCGATAGCCTGCGTCGGTTACGGCCTGAGAAATTTGGTTCATCATCGCGACGTAGACAGGGTTGCCCACATCGGCAACCGCGAGCGCGATTTGTTCCGTCTTGCCCACTTTCAAGGAACGGGCGGTGGCATCGGGCACGTAACCCAGCTCGCTTGCCGCTGCACGAACCGCATCCGCAGTCTTCTGAGCCGCGGGCAGTCCGTTGAGAACGCGAGACACCGTCGCGATCGACACGCCTGCATGTTCGGCAACAAGCACGAGCGTGGACTTTCTGCCTTCTGCCATAATGACCTCTTCATCGAAGTTTTGTAAACGTTTACGAGAACGTTTACAGAAGACTAGCGACGAATGACCGATCGAGCAAGTGGCTCACTAAATTCGAGCGAAAAGGGTGCGGAGATACCGCACACACTTGTTAGGAGATAGCGCGCGCCATCGCGTCACGCGCCGGCGCAGATTCGCGCAGCGGTAACAGCGGGTAGACGTGAATCATGCCTTCGCCGACGATCGTGTTGACCTGCACGCCTGCCGCTCTCGCTGCGGGAATCATTCGGAGGGCATCCGCGTAGACGATGTCGCGGGTTCCTGAAATGACGGTGATGGGCCCGAGACCGGTGAAGTCGCCGAAGAGAGGGCTTACTCGCCAATCGGTTTCTTCAAGTTCTGCGCGGTAGAGCGCTCCGGCAGCTTTGGTTCCTGGCACGGCAAGCCATGGGTCAGAGGGGGCAATTTTCTGCAGCATCGGATCTGTGCCGCGAACGTCAAGCCACGGGGCCATCAAATTGATAGAACGCAAGGGTTCTGGATGCCGGTCCCGCACCGCCATCGCCGTCGCCAATGCCAATCCGCCGCCGGAGGAGTCGCCGAGAACACTCACGTGTGCTGCGCCAACATCAGCGATGAGCGATTGCGTGAGCGTGGCGACCTTATCGACGACGACGGACGCGGTGCCTTGGGGTGCCAAGGGCATGATCGGCACCGTAATCGTCGTGCCCGAATCGCGCACAAGCTGCGCAATGAGTTTCCAGTGAAATGCGGTGATCTCAAAGCAATAGCAACCACCGTGCAGGTAGACGGCACGATTCTTGGGCGTCGAAGCTGCAATGCCTGCTTCATCCAGCGGCGACACGTCGTACACGGTCCAGCCGTCGAATTCTCGGCGAGTGATGCGCACCTGGCGATCGAGCGAGCTCGGAGGCGTGAAATCTTGCGGATGCTCCGTCAGGTACGCAATGCGATCCAACGTGCGTTGCGGATCGGTGAACATGCGCTTCGACCCACGAAGACGGAGGGCCAAGGGTGCGAGACGGCCGAGAAGGCTCACCACGGCTAGTTAGCTGTCGACGCGCTTCATGACGTGAATAGGGATGAACACGCCGAGAGTAGTAACGAGCAACCCACCGATGAACACGACGGACTCGAAACCTTCTACATAGAAGGCCTCACCCATCATGTAAATACCACCGACAAAGAGCACGAATGAGATGACGAAACCGAAGATGTTCACGGGACTATCTTACCCACGGTCGACTGGATGCTCGAAGCCCACGCCCTGCGCCCTCTGAACCCTTGTTTTGCGAAGATTGTGCCCCCTATACTGGGCACAGCCGTTCCCCCGAACTGATCCTCCGCGGCTGGATCGACCGCCACACCCGTATCGCCCCTCGTGGCAGGGCACCTTGGACTCCCCCGATGTCTAATTCCGAAACTCAACTTCCCCCTTTCGGCTGGTACCCAGATCCCGCTGGCAGCCACTTGCTCCGCTGGTGGGATGGCAAAGTGTGGACAAACCGTCTCGAGAAGCCGCGTCCTGAGATCCAGGCCGCTTCAGGCTTCGCGCAGCAACAATCCACACTTTCGCGCCTTATTGCTTCATAAGCTTCCCGCACCGATACTCTGAGACTTCCTCTCGAAAGGAAGTCAGGGTCGATGGTCGATGAAGCGCGTTCGTTCATAAAGCATGTCGGTCACGTGCTTTTCCCGCGTGGACCGCTCGATCTCACCGATGCCTCGCGGTGCCCAGCGTGTTTCGCAAGCCTCCCGCCCTCTGCAGTGTGCGTGAAATGCGGGCTCGACCTCAACCACCCCGACGCCGCGCGCCTGAGAGATGAGTCGCTCACTGTCGCTGCGCTGATGGATGCTCGTCTCGAGCTCATCGGAAAGATTCGATTCGAAACCGCAGCCGAGCGTGCCCGGCTCAGGAGCGCGGCCTCCGCGCCCGTTGCACCTGTTCCTGCCATCCCCGCTCCTTCCGCGGCGGCTTCAGTTCCTCATCCTGCGCCCGCAGCCCCTGCCGCAACTCCCCCGCAGATCTCCACCGAAACATTGTCGGCCCCGCGTTCGCACTCAGGCATCCAAGTCTTGTTGCTGGTCGTTGGTGTCTCACTGCTCTCTATTGGTGCGATCTTCTTCCTGATCTACGCATTCTTGACGTTCGGTCTTATCTGGCGGTCGGCCATCATCGCGAGCATCACGATCGCGAGCATCGTGGCGGCGTCCACGATGAAGCGGCGAGGGCTTGCTGCGACGGGCGAAGCCCTTTCTACACTCGCTGTAGTCTTCATCCTTCTCGATATTTATGCTCTGAGGGCCAACGATCTTCTCGTGGTGGGTGACCCAGAAGGGCGCCTGTATTGGGGTGGCGCACTGCTGCTCGTCACCGCGGGGTTCATGTTCTGGCATCGAGCCAGCAATCTCGTGCTTGTCAGCATCGCCGGCTTTGCCGTGTTCCCTCCGGCCGCGGCAATCTTTGCAGCGGGCATCGCTCGCGATCAGAGCTTCGCCACTTCGGCGCTCATCACTATCGCCGCCTTCGCAGCAGCCTCCCTCGTGCACCTTGTCGCCGCCCACGGCACCTACCGGGCGTATGCCGAGCGAGTGACGTGCATGATCTATGGGATGCTCGCAGTCGTCGCGGGGCTGGCAGTTGGCATGCTCGCAGACACAGATAACGGCAACGACAACACCGGCGTGTGGATGTTCACACTCGCCGCCATTGCCGCTGTACACAGCGTCGCTGCTCACGGGCACCGCGCCGCTCGAATTCCTGGATTTGGGAATGCCTTCGCCGCAGCCGCGGGAGTTTTGCTCGGCACAGCACTCTGGGTCTCCATCTTTACGCAATCCGAGGCGATGACGGGAGACGAGCCTCAGCAGTCACTTCTGTTTGTCGTTGTCGCTACGCTCACCGCGAGCGCTCTCGTCGTGGAAGCGTTGGGACTCAAACTTCGCTCGAGCGTTCGGCTTGCAGTGCAGTGGGCGTCGCGAGGACTGTGGGTCGTCGCCGCGAGCGCAACGCTCATTCCGTTCAGCCAGTCTCTCGTCGTTGCGATGCAATTCACTGGTGAACAGGCGTCACGGCGAACTACTCTCGGCAGCGCTACCTTCGACGTGCTGCACGGGGGCTGGCCTCAGCTCACGCTTCTGGTCATCCCGGCAACGATGGCGATTGTGTGGTGGCTCAGCCGTCAACTGCCGGCGCGCATCCACCTTGTTCTCGGCAGTGCCGGCCTTGCTCTCGCCTTCGCCGCACCGCTCACGGGCACGCTTCTGGCCACCGTGATTGCGTGGCTTGCCCTCACGACAGTCGCGATAGTGATCATCAGCGTCGACCGGCGGCGCAGAGGTAACCGTCCCGCTCACATCACGATTGCCGCCGCCGGGTTCTTCACCCTGCTGCTCGCCTACAGTTCGGCGTGGTCGAGTCACGAGACGTGGGCGCTTTCGAGCGTGACCACTACAGTGCTGCTTCTCGCCGCGCGGTTCCTCGTCGACAACACCATCGCGCGGCCAGCTCTCCTAGGCGCCGCTTCTCTCGTCGTGCTCGCAGCAGCGGCAGGAGCTGGCGAACAACTGCAATTCGCGCTGAGCCCCGAACGCGCTAATCCGCTCGAGTCATGGCTACTCGTCGGACTCACCGCTGTCGCTGTGCTCGCACTCTCGTTCTGGAAGACTGCACCCACTCTTCGGTCCGCCGATCACCGCACACTGTGGTGGGTCGGACTCGTGGGCAGTTCTCTCTCCGCGACAGTGCTCTGGATTTCATCGGTCAACGGATACGCAACCGAACGTAGCGCGCTCGTGCTCAATCTGCCCGTCGTCAGCCTGATCATCGCCGCGGTGGCACTCGCGCTTCTCGCCCTGACCATGCTGAGCCGCACTGACTCGGGTCACATCGAACAGCGATACGTCGCAGCCGCACTCCTCGCTCCGGCAACCGTCTGGGCGCTCGACAGTGCGAGCCGCAGCCTGGGACTCTCCGACATCGCCATCCAGCTGGCACCCGCCACCGCATCCGTGATCATTGGCGCACTGAGTATGGCCCTGCGGGTGCGGGGTTTCCATCCCCAAGTGCGCCGAGTGAGCGAAGCCAGCGCCCTCCTTATAGCGCTCATGACCGCGAGCAACGCCATAATCGATTCGCATGCCAGTCACTGGCTCATCGTTCTCCTCGTCTCAATCACGCTGCTGCTGGCTGCGGTCAGTCGTGACGGAATTTTCGGGTCTCGATCGCTGCGACGACACTTCGTCTGGGTCGCTGTCGCCTTCGGCACGTGGGCACTCTGGTTGCGTCTCGACCAAACCAGAGTTGTGGCACTCGAGGCGTACGTTCTGCCCCTCGCTGCCGTGATCATCGCCATCGCCGTGTTCACTGCCCGTGCAGAACTGCGCCAATCGCGGCTCATCTCTGCACCCCTGATCGCACTCGCGGGGCTCCTGATTGCGGTCTTGCCCCTCGGCCTCAACGCAGCCAGCGGAGACGGACTACGCACACTCGTGATCGCCGGGCTCAGCGGCGCGCTCCTACTCACCGCATGCTTCGTTGAGCCCGAAGAACGACTCGTTGATTTCTGGGGAGTCGCCATCATCGGTGCCGGAGTGGGGCTCATCGTGAGCACCGCCAGCCGCGCCCTCGTAATCGCAAGCCAGAACAGCAGCACGCTTCCCGAACTCGACTCCTGGCTACTCGGAGGCGTCGCCGTGCTCGCACTCGGCAGCTTCGGACTCGCCTCCACACGCTTCAGCACTGCACCCTCGAACACCAGATGGGCTGTAACAAGTGAAGCGCTACTGGGCTCCGCGATAGTGCTTCTCTACGCGGTCGAAACTGTTGTATTGCTCGACTCAGGCAGCGCCGACCGTGCCCTTGACGGCATCCGGATCGTCGCGCTCGTCACCATTGGCAGCGCGTTACTGCTGCTGACAGCACGACCGTCAGCGCGCCCGCTCACCCACCGCATGAGTTATCTCGCATTTGCACTCGCAAGCCTCGTTGGTGTGATTGCGTATCTTGGCGACCTCATCACGCCGCTCGAATGGGTCACCGTGCCGCTCGGGGCAGCCGTGCTCGCGCACGGCGGCATCCGGATGCGGCGCAATCCCGCCCTCAGAAGCTTCGCAGCGCTCACGGCAGGCCTGCTCGTGCTTATGCTCCCCAGCCTCATCGCAACATTCCTCGACGTGGACAGCGACGACACTGCTTGGCGCATACTGGCGGTCGGCGTGGCCGCGGTCGCAGCCATCGTCGCGGGAACCTGGCTCAAGCTCCAAGCGCCACTCATCATCGGAGCAATCGTTGCGCTCATTCACGCCGCGCACACTTTCGCTCCGGCCCTCGTGAGTCTCTACCAACTCACCGACTGGTGGGTGTGGGCAGTCGTCGGCGGCGGCATCGTGCTCTTCCTCGGCATCACGCTTGAGCGACGCATCCGAGACCTGACGGCGCTGAACTCGAAGTTCAGCTCGCTGCGGTAGCGAGAATCCTGCGGTAGCAAGAATGTTTCGGTAACGAGAATCCGTCGGTAACGAGAAACTCGCGGCTAGCGCTGAAGCCAAGTCAAAACGGCGAGCACACGTCGGTGATCGCTGCCAGAATCCTCAAGATTCAGCTTCTGAAAAATAGCCGTCACATTCTTTTCGACCGCACCAACACCGATCACCAGCTGCTTTGCGATGGCCGCATTGGTGCGCCCCTCCGCAACCAATGTCATCACTTCGTGCTCGCGCGGAGTCAACGACATCAGCGGATCCTGACGTCGACCCACCAATTGAGCAACAACCTCCGGATCGAGCACAGTGCTGCCGGCAGAAATACGCTCCACCGCATCTTGAAGCTCATGCAGCGAAGCCACACGATCCTTCAGCAGATAGCCAACACCACCACGCCCCGACGACAACAGCTCTTGCGCGTAGAGAACCTCGACATACTGCGACAACAGAAGGATGCCGATCTGGGGGCGCAACTCACGGAGACGGATCGCTGCCCGCACGCCCTCATCTCGAAACGTGGGCGGCATGCGCACATCGAGCACGACAAGCTCGGGCGCGCAGTCGTCGAGGTTGGCGAGCAGTTCATCCGCGTCACCAAACGAGCCGACGACATCGAAACCGGCTTCCACGAGCACACGCACGAGCCCTTCACGCAGCAGCACCGAATCATCAGCAACGGCAACACGCAAAGGGCTCATGGGGTTAAGACTAGAGGTCAACGGGCACTCGATCTGCAGTCAGCTTCGGCAACGGCAAGTGCGCCGTAATCACGGTCGGGCCGCCTTCGGGGCTGTCGATCTCGAGGCGTCCTCCGACTCCGCGAACACGTTCAGCGATTCCGGCGAGACCATGCTCCGCTGCCACCGCGGCACCGCCGTGGCCGTTGTCCGTGACCTGCACGGTCAACCAGGAACGATCATCCGCGGATTCGGTCGCCAGATGCACGGCGGCTTGGGTCGCGTGAGCATGCTTGGCGACGTTGGTCAGTAGTTCAGCAACAACGAAATACGAGGCACGTTCGACCTCTCCCGGAAGCACGAGTGGCACGGGAAGCTCGGAAGCGAGCGTGGTGGGCACGGCTGCGCGAGTGGCGACCGACTCAAGGGCGGCGACCAAACCTCGATCGAGAAGCAGCGGCGGTGCAAACCCACGAGAAAGTGCGCGCAGTTCTTCGAGTGCTTCAGCTGACTGGGCCTGTGCTTCGGTGAGAAGCTGGCGGGCCTGTTCCGGGTTGGTATCGAGTTGACGTTCGGCGGCAGCAAGATCCATTTGCAGTCGTACGAGGCGCTGCTGCGGCCCATCGTGGATGTCGCGCTCAAGGCGACGAAGCGAGTGACCTTCTGCCGAGAGGGCTGCCCCGCGCGATTCTTCGAGCGATTGGACTTCACGGCGAAGCCCATCCGACTTGAAGGCGCTGAGAGTTCCGCGGGCAAGCAACCACTGGGCCATGACAAGACCACGAGTGATAAAGGGCAGCGTCGCGATGAAGATGAGGCCGATTGCGAAGGCAACGACGTTGTCTGCCACTTCAAGATTCCACGTGCTGGTGTCTACGCCGAAGAGTCCGAAGAACCATTCGCCGAGCGACCACTCAGAGTTCTCGCCGTCGACTTGACTGCGAACGAACCAGCTCGAGAGACCAGCGAGCCCGATGCTGAGCCAGACAAACGAGATCGTCCACGTGATGAGGGTGAGCACGAAGCCGAGAATCGTGGTGTGCAGTAGGTACAGCCAGTAGTGCGGGTTGCCGAGCGTTGCGGTCAGCCAGCCGCCGAATCCGGTTGCGGCACGATCGTCTTGCCAGTCGGGGCGCTCCAGCTTGTGGCGGCCCGTCCACTCCAAGAGATTGACGTGCACGAGCCCGAATCCGCGACCGACGTACAGCGCGAGGATCATGACAAAGAAGCCGATAAGAAACACAGCGATCGTGCCCACCGCGGTGGCAGCCAGTGTGATGCCCACACTGAACCCGGTCATCGCGATCGGGAATCCCAGCATGAGGTAGAGCACTTCTTTGGGCGTCGTGCGCCACAACTGCCAATAGGGGTTTGCGGGCTTCGTCACAGTCTGTGTAGTCATAGGTCTCTCGCTTTAGTCTCGTGCATTCGCGGGTCTGATGTTCGACATATACAGAATCGCTAAATCCGACCGCTCTCCCCAGCGTGGATGCACACAGAACGGCAGTGGGGATATCCCCCGTCAGGGCGCTCAAGACCCGCTGCGGGAGGGTTTGGCAACTACTTAGCGTTGCCTCAGCTTGCTTGTGAAATTTTTGTGGCTGCGTAGCGTTGTATCTGTAAGAACAACGAAGGAGCACAAATGACCGAGATTAAAGCAGTTCCGCAGACCTCAGCAGACCCTGACGTCACCTCGGGTGTTGCCCAGTTTTTAGGCCCCGTCGTCACTGACCTCACCGCCCTCTCCATTGATGGCAAGCAGGCACACTGGCACGTTCGTGGCGCCAACTTCCAGGCTGTTCACGAACTCCTCGACGTGGTTGTCGACCACGCTCGCGAGTGGGCTGACACCGCCGCAGAGCGAGTCGTTGCTCTGGGCCTTCCGATCGACGCTCGCACGCAGACTGTCGGCTCGAAGGCAACAACCCCCAGCATGACCGCTGGCTTCCAGCAGTCCGACGATGTCATCGCCGAAGTTATTGCTGCCATCGATGCGACCCTCGTCACCGTGCGCACTGCCGTTGACGAGCTCGGTGAGCTCGACAAGGTCAGCGAAGACGTCGCGATTGAGATCGCTCGTGGGCTTGAGAAGGACCGCTGGTTCCTCTTCGCCCACCTCGCAACGAAGTAACTCTTCTGGTGGTCGCTTTGCCTACAACTCGTTGTGGGTGAAGCGACCATCCAGTAGTGTTGCGTCAACCCGCATCGCCCGCAGTTCATCACCGCTGCAGTCGAGCGGGTTTTTTCGTGTCACGACAATGTCGGCGACCTCACCCACTGCAATCTCTGACTGCACCGATGCCTGCAGAGCTTCCGCCACAGTGATGCACTGTTCGGGATGCCACGGCTCCCGCCCATCGCGACTGCGACTCACGGCCGACGCGATTGTCGCCCACGGGTCAAGGGCTGCGACAGGAGCATCCGAGCCCATCAGCAACTCAGCACCAGAATCGAGCAGAGCGCGCAAAGCAATCGTGCGGTCGTTGCGGCCAGGCCAGAGAGCTTCCGCAACATCGCGGTCATCCATAGCGTGTTCGGGCTGCACGCTCGCGGCAATGCCGAGAGCCGCGAATCGAGGCACGTCCGTTGCGGAAAGCAACTGGGCGTGCTCGATGCGGCCACGGCATCCGACTGCTTCGAAGGCGTCAAGAGCAAGAGTGTTGGCGTCGTCACCGATGGCGTGCACGGCAGGCGAAAGACCCGCCTCGCTCGCGGTGCGGATCCAGTCGATCAGTTCGTCGGTGGGGATGTTGAGCACTCCCCTGTTGTGTGGCTCGCCGGGATAGTGGTCGACGCAATACGCGGTGCGAGTGTTGAGTGAACCGTCGGTGATGATCTTGAAGGGGCCAACCTCGAGTAGGGGTGCGAGCTGCTGGCCGGTGGCCAAACCCTCGAAAATGGCGCGCTCTAAGAACCGCGGGTAGACGCCGACCCGCACCCGGAACAGGTCGAATCCATGCAGCATGCGGCGCTGCCAGTTCTCGAATTCCCACGTCATTTCGAGGTCGACGATGCCGACAATGCCGCGGGAGGCAGCTTCGCGGGCGCAGGTCTGAATCCAGGCATCCAAGGTTTCGGGCTCAACGCGGCTGAGCGCGCTGCCGACGGCGAACGCCTCTTCTTCGCGCAAGAACCCGGTGGGGTGGTCATAGAAGCCGAAACGTTCGAGCGCGAGACTGTTGAGCCAGCACGAGTGCAAGTCGCCGCTGACAAGAACGACGGCGATGTCTGAAACGGCAGAGTCGAGCAGGGCACGCGTCGGCTGATCGGGCCAGAGCGCATCGCGGAACCCCTGGCCGACAATGATGCCGTCGGACTGCGGCAGCACCGTCGTCGCGAGAGTAACGGCAACCTCGGTCGCCGAGGTGGTGTGGCTGAGGTCGATGCGCTGGGATTGTTGCGCCCACATGCTGGAGTGCACGTGCTGATCCCACAGGCCGGGCATGATCCAGCGTCCGTCGAGGTCAATCACGTCGTGGGCGCTGTCGGTTGCGCGGGACTCGACGTGGGGTTCGATGGCAGCGATTCTTCCGCCATCAAGCGTCACGTCGACGATACGGTCAGTGGCGTCTCCGACGATGCGGGTGTTACTCAGGATCACTCGGTCGAACCCTTGTCATTTCTGCGGCCAGTTGTGGGCTAGCGTACGTGCCATCTGAGTTGAGTTCATCCACGATGTGCTGGTGCACTTCTCGCTTCTTGTTTTGACTCATCTTCAGGCGCGCATCAAAGCGATCGATCACGATGCGCAGGCCAACGGTGCCTTTCGCTGCGCGGCGAGCGCCGGCTTCGTCATCGGCGAGGCTGACCGGATGCTCGACGTGGTGTTCGAAGTGATCAACGAGTTCGCTCAGCACTCGATAGTTCTCTTCGTCGCTCAAAATTTCGGGGGTGCCGTAGAGGTGCGCGGTGGCGTGGTTCCAGGTGGGGATGTTGTCGCCGTCTGGATACCAGCTCGATGAAATGTAGCCGTGCGGTCCCTGAATAATGACGAGCACTTCGTGTTGGCCCAGCTCGTGTAGTTCATCGTCGGGGCGACCGAAGTGACTGACGAGACTGATCTGATCGTCGCGATTCTCGAGCATTACGGGATAGTGCGAGGCGACCATCCCGTTCGAGGTTGGCGACACGATCGTGGCCCACGGGTGCTCGCCAATGAGGCGACGCACTTCGTGCGGGTCGGTGATGACGTAGGTCGGCGTGTGACGCATGTCAGTCTCCTTGCGGGTTCGTGCCGAGCGGCGCTTGGCAGTTGGGGCACCAGTACAGTTTGCGCGCCGAAGCGAGTTCCATGGCGATGTTGGTGCCACACACTCGGCACGGCAGACCTTCGCGGTGATAGACCCAGTGGCGGTCATCCCGGCTCGCGAGCGCAGCCGTATATTCGTCGGCGGTGAGACCATCCATTGTCATCATCTGGCCGGTCGTGACACCGATGTCGAGCAGTCGAACCCAGTCGCGCCAGAGTTCACGCAGCAACTCTTCGGGAATGAGCTTGCCCGGAGTGTGCGGGTCGAGGCGGGCGCGGAACAGAATCTCGGCGCGGTAGACGTTGCCGATGCCGCTGACGACCGACTGATCCATGAGCAGGATGCCGATAGCGGTCTGCTTTTTGCGCACGGTTGCGACGAATCGTTCTTCCGCTTCGCCGTTGTCGTCAACAAGAGGGTCGGGGCCGAGTTTGTTGAGGGCGACCTGCACTTCGTCGGGCGTGAGCACTTCGCAGGCGGTGGGCCCGCGCAGGTCGGCACACGTCATGTCCGTCAGCAGGCGAACGCGCACGGCGCCGATCGGCTCTGGGGGAAATTCGGAAATCTCGTCGGTGGCTTTTTCTTGCTCCGACATCCGCAAGCGTGTGCGTCGTGGGGCACCGATGCTCGCGAGTGAGTCTTCGTGCTCCCCCACCACAGTGTCGGCTATGACGGTGCCGGCAGCTACGGTGCCGTGCTGGTTGGTCTGCCCCATACGACCGGCGGCGGATGCCGTGGTCGCGTCGGCCGTGAAGTTGCCCGCGAAATCCCAGGCCCCGTAGAGCCCGAGGTGCACACGCAGCCAGCGGTCGTGCTCGAATTCGAGGAACATCTGCTTGCCCACGGCTTTGGCGCTGAGCATCCGCAACCCATCGAGGCGTTCGGCTCCCGCGGCAAAGCGACCTTGCGGTGAGGACACGGCGACGGTTTTGCCGACGAAGTGCAGCGCGAACTGGCGCGCGATGCGATGTACGGAATGCCCCTCAGGCATTAGTTGTCGAAGGGGTGCGCGGCGATGGCGCCTGTCGTCTCATACTCGGCAAGTTGAGCGATGCGGCGGGCGTGACGCTCATCGCCCGAGAAGGGCTCCGCGATGAAGAGGTCGATGAAACGCGTCGCTTCGTCGACGGTGTGCTGACGGGCGCCGATAGAGATGACGTTGGCGTCGTTGTGCTGGCGCGCGAGGGCGGCGGTCGAGTCGTTCCACACGAGGGCGGCGCGGATGCCCGTGACCTTGTTTGCGGCGATCTGCTCACCGTTACCCGAACCACCGAAGACGACACCGAGGGCGTCGACACCGGCAGCCTGGTCGGCAGCAACGCCACGAGCTGCGGCGATGCAGAACCCGGGGTAGTCGTCGAGAGCGTCGTACTGAACTGGTCCGTGGTTGATCACGTCGTGGCCTGCATCGGTGAGGTGCTGCTGCAGGGTGGCACTGAACTCGAGGCCGGCGTGATCGGTGGCGATATGGATGCGCATTCGTTCATTCTACGGTCGCATCCGCGCTGTAGTGCTGACATTAAGGGGGCGCGGCATAAGGTAGATAGGTGCGGCCACAAACCGCCCCAACACGAAGGAGTTGTACGTGCCCGGAGAGAACCTCACCCGAGTTGAAGCGCAAGAACGCAAAGCGATTGTCGACGTTGACAGCTATGAGATTGCGCTCGACCTCACGACGGGTCCTGAGACGTTTAAGAGCAGCACGACTGTTCGCTTTACTGCCACCGCTGGCGCATCCACGTTCATTGATTCGATCACGCGCACGGTGCACTCGGTCACTCTCAACGGCACCGCTCTTGATGTTGCTGCCGTAAACGATGGTGTGCGCATCCAGCTCGACAACCTTGCCGAGAACAACGTTCTTGAGGTTGTGGCGGATGCCGAATACACCAACACCGGTGAGGGTTTGCACCGCTTCGTTGACCCTGTTGATGACGAGGTGTACCTCTACTCGCAGTTCGAGGTGCCGGATTCGCGCCGCGTCTTCGCTGTCTTCGAGCAGCCTGACCTCAAGGCAACGTTCCAGTTCACGGTGACGGCGCCGGCACGCTGGGCTGTTATCAGCAACTCCCCCACGCCTGAGCCTGTCGTGGCTGGCGAGAACGCCACGTGGGAGTTCCCGCCCACTCAGATCATGTCGAGCTACATCACCGCGATCGTGGCTGGCCCGTATGCCGAGGTTCGCGACGAGCTCACCTCGAGCGACGGCCGCGTCATCCCGCTCGGTATTTTCACGCGTGCCTCGCTGAGCGAGCACCTTGATGCTGACTACATTTTCGAGAAGACCAAGCAGGGTTTTGAGTTCTTCGAGAAGCACTTCCAGTACCCCTACCCTTTCGAGAAGTACGACCAGATGTTCGTGCCCGAGTTCAATGCGGGCGCTATGGAGAACGCGGGCGCTGTCACGTTCACTGAGACCTACGTGTTCCGTTCGAAGGTGACCGACGCCATCAAGGAACGTCGCGTTGTCACGATCCTGCACGAGCTGGCTCACATGTGGTTCGGCGACCTCGTCACCATGAAGTGGTGGAACGACCTCTGGTTGAACGAGTCGTTCGCCGAGTGGGCGTCGACTATCGCTACCGCTGAGGCCACCGAGTGGACCGAAGCGTGGACCACGTTCCAGGCCATGGAGAAGAGCTGGGCCTACAAGCAAGACCAGCTTCCTTCGACCCACCCCGTCTACGCCTCGATCAATGACCTCGATGACGTTCTCGTCAACTTCGACGGCATCACCTACGCCAAGGGTGGCTCGATTCTCAAGCAGCTCGTGGCCTGGGTTGGCCTCGAAGCCTTCATGGCCGGTGTCGCCGCGTACTTCAAGAAGCACGCCTTCGGCAACACCGAGCTCAAGGACCTGCTGGTTGAACTGGAGAAGACCAGTGGCCGCGAGCTCATGGAGTGGAGCAAGCTCTGGCTTGAGACCGCTGGTGTGAACACGCTGCGCCCGGATGTCGTGACCGCCGAAGACGGAACCGTCGAAAGCTTCGCGATCGTTCAGACCGCCGCCGAGGACTACCCCACGATTCGCCCGCACCGTTTGGCTATCGGTTACTACTCGCTGCAGAGCGACAAGCTTGTTCGTCACCACCGCGTGGAGATCGATGTTGAGGGTGCACGCACTGAGGTTCCCGAGCTCGTCGGCACGACGCGCCCCGACCTCATCCTGATCAACGATGACGACCTCGCGTACGCGAAGATCCGTCTCGATGACTCCTCGCTTGCTGTGGCGATGGAGCACCTTTCCGACATCACTGACCCGCTGGCTCGCGCCATCGTGTGGGGTGCCGCGTGGGATGCTGCTCGCGATGCTGAGACTCCGGCCAGCGATTATGTTGCCCTGGTTCTCGGCAACATTGCGTCGGAGACCGAGTCGACGACCATCCGCACCACGCTCGCGCAGCTGGTTCTGGTTGCGAAGCAGTACGTTGCTCCTGAGCGTCGTGCGGCCACGATCGAGAAGATCGGCGACACGCTCTGGGGTCTTGCTCAGAGTGCAGAGGCGGGGTCGGATGCTCAGTTCCAGTTCGTGAAGTACTTCGCGAATGTGGCATCCACCGAGCAGCACGTCACGGTGCTTCGCGCTCTGCTCAGCGGTTCGACCACGCTGGAGGGTCTCGAGATTGACACTGACTTGAGCTGGGAGCTTCTGGAGGGCCTCGTGCTCAACGGTGCTGCCGGTGATGCTGAAGTGGATGAGGCTCTCGCCAAAGACAAGACGGCAAACGGCCAGCAGGCTGCGGCCCGCGCTCGCGCCACGATCACGACGGAGGCGGGCAAGCAGGCCGCGTTCGATTCGCTCGTGAAGAGTGACAAGGCTCCGAACGCGATCGTGCGCAACGTGACAATGGGCTACACGCACGTGAACGACCCCGCTGTGCTGGAAGCGTTTGTGGCTCCGTACTTTGAGGCGATCAACGATGTGTGGAAGAACCGTAGCTACGCGATTGCCGAGACGGTTCTGCGTGGCCTCTACCCGGCACCGTTGGCCAACCAGGAACTCGTGGATGCCACGAACGCCTGGCTTGAGGCGAACCCCGATGTTCCGGCTCTGCGCCGCATCATCGTGGAGAACCTTGCGGGGGTTGAGCGTGCGCTGGTAGTTCAGGCTCGCGACAACTCCTAACCCCTTTCAGCCACCTTCGGGTGGTCGTGCGGGAGCCTAGCGGCGACTATTCAGCAGTCGCTCGCTAGGCTCCCAAGCATGGAAGATTTCACGTTGGGCGGCTTGTGGGCTGCGATCAGCGTTTTTTATGAGAACTCGCGCCCCCTTCAGGGGCTCGTAATCGTCGTGAGCGCGTGGGTGCTGCGTTTCATCCTGCTGTTTGTGATTCGCCGGGTTGTTGACCGTGTGGTCAATGGCGTGAAGCACAAAGAGAACATTCATGACACTCAAGTGCTTCTGACGTCTCCGCTTGCGGCCGTGCGTGTCGTTCAGCGCACTCGCACTCTTGGCGGCGTTCTTTCGAGCATCGTGTCGGTCGTGATCGTCATTGTCGTTCTGCTGCTGCTGTTCAACCTTTTTGCTCCGGATGCCACGGGCGCCTTCGCTCTCATCACCGCCGCGACCGGTGCCGGTCTCGGTTTCGGCGCCCAGAACGTCGTCAAAGACGTGCTGAATGGCCTGTTCATGGTGGCCGAGGATCAGTTGGGTGTTGGCGACATTGTTGACCTCGGGCCGGCGGTGGGCGTGGTCGAGTCTGTCGACATCCGCACGACTCAGGTGCGCGATGTGAATGGCACCCTGTGGTTTGTGCGCAATGGTGAGATCACCCGCGTGGGCAATATGTCGCAGGGCTGGGCGCGCGTGATTATTGATCTTGCTGTGCCGTATGAGTCGGATGTGGATGCTGTGCAGGAGCAGATTTTGCAGACCGCGGTTGAGCTGTCGAAGACCCCCAAGTGGGCTACTCGCATTTTGGAGAAGCCGGAGATTTGGGGCATTGAATCTATTTCGGATGAAGCCGTTGTTGTTCGTCTGGTGGTGAAGACGGCATCCGCCACGAAGGATGATGTTGCTCGCGAGTTGCGGGCGCGTTTGAAAAAGTCTCTCGATGAGATGGGTGTCAAACTTCCCGCATTGAACTCGATCGTGTTGAGTGGGTTCGAGGGTGCTGCGAGTGTTCGCGGTGCGCGTCCGCCGCGCACGCGCCCGGTGCCGCTGGACTTTGGCGAGGAGAAGCCCAAGAAATGACCGACTCTGAGAACGTGACTGAGCCTGCGAGCGTGGCTGGCCCCGAGGACGTGGCCGAGGCTGCGACTGCGGATGCGGCTGAACCCGTGAAGCGCCCGAAGATTCGCATCATTGCGAAGCCAGCGGTGACTCCGGATGCTCCAGCCGACTCGATGTGGGAACTCATCGGAGGTCGCGACACGTTCGAAAAGCTCGTGCGCGAGTTCTATGTTGGCGTAGCAACGGATGAGGTGCTGCTGCCGATGTATCCGGAGCAGCCAGACCTTGAGGGTGCGATCCAGCGCCTGACGGGTTTCTTGGAACAGTATTGGGGCGGCCCGAACACGTACAGCCAAGAACGCGGACACCCCCGCCTGCGCATGCGCCACATGCCCTTCAAGGTGAACCCGGATGCCCGTGACCGCTGGTTACATCACATGCGCAACGCCCTCGACACCCTCGAATTGCCGCCGCTCTATGATGCCGAAATCTGGGCGTATCTCGACCGTGCCGCGCACGCCATGGTCAACACGTTTGAAGAGTAAGCGCGCAGCTACCCGCCCCGTCTACTCGTCTTCGAAGAAGTCGAATTCGTCTTCGCGCGCAAGTCGTGCGTCGAGCAATGATGCGAGCGTCTGCAGCGCAGTCATGACTTCTTGCCACTGAGCTTTTGTGGGGTTGATCGAGTCAACGTGAAGAGCCCGCAATTCGCCGCCGTGCACAGCGGTAGCGAACACGGCAACCTCATGATCCGCATGCGTGAACTCAGCCATCTCCTCAGCGAGGATGACCGCCGCGGTAATCTGCTCCCCCTCACTGGTGACGAATCCCAAGCCGGTTAACGTCTTAGCAACCGCTCTAGCATCGAGCGGGCGAGCGTTTTCCAAGTTCTCTACATCAGTATCGGGCGCCGCCAGGATGAGCTCATCACCGACCGGCTCGTCGTCCTCGGGTTCAGCAGTGTCCGGTGCTGAGTGTGCGGCAGCGGGCACGAGCGTCAGCGGTGGTCGACGCGACCCGGGCTCGCCCAAACCTTCGAGAATCGAGACTCCTGAGCGCGGAGCATTACGGATGCGCTCATTCGTAATCCAACCGAAGTTCAATACCGATGAAAGGGCCTCAGTCATGAGGAAGTCTGGGACTGCGACTGCCGGGTTGCCGCCGACGAGTGCGAGAGCTACCGCTTCGCACCACTTATCGAGCTTCGGCATGACTTGGCTGCCTTTGCCGATTACGAACTGCGCGCGCGTCTCGTGGGTGCTCATCAAGTTTTTCCGCGTCTCTACCGCCCAACGTGCATGGACGAGGTGGGCCCGAGCCACCTCGAACAGATAGTGCATGAGAAGCTCCGAGGCGTACCGCGCCCTTGAGGTGCTGGGAGCCTTCTCCTCGATCGCTTGCAGCCGCGACCGAGCGTCGTCGGGGATGCCCGGGAAATCTGCTGCCGCGAAGTCAATAAACCAAGTCCACAGCGGCACAAGGCTTTCGATTGAGCCATCGAACTGGCCGAGGTCGTGACCATCTGCGCAGAGCAACTGCGCGAGTTCGGCCAGCCGAATCGGGCCGTCCTCTTCAATTACCGCCCGATACAGCTCCGCATCGGCGGCACTCAAATCACTGAACTCCACTTTCACTCCCTCTTACAAGCATCCGGAACTCGCCGCAGACATGGTGAAGAGTTGCCCTCCCCAGAGCAGTTCGTTCACGATGATCCCAAACCCACTCGCGGCCACAACGACCACCACGGCGAGCACGACACCACTAGTTCGTTTCGAGTAGTACATCGCGCCGATCACCAGCATGGGCACCAGCGTCAGCACATGGATGATGACGAGCGGGATTCCGCCGAAGGCTAGTCCGAACCCGGCCATGGATGAGTTCGCAGCCGCCGACTTGCACTGCTCGGTCATCTCTTCGGAGAACGACAACCCGTACCAGAACCACGCGACAGTGAGCACGATCGTTCCTACAGCGGCGATAAGCCAGAACGCCAGTTGCCCGGCGCCTGAGCGCCAGCCGCCACTGGGTGCGAGCGCGCTGGGTTTGACGATGCCGACCCCAGCGGTGTTCTTAGTGCGAGAACTCATGTGCTCGTCGAGTCGCCGAGTGTCCGCGCGAACCTATAGCGCTCACTCGCTTCCGTGCAGATTTGTGCTGGAAGGCCCCGGTTGCGCAAGGTACTTCCGCAGCGCTTTGATCGACAGGATCAGAGCCCAAATAACCAAGACAAAGAGGACAATCACCGCGGCGGCGAACAGCAGATTGAGAAGCATTGCGAACGCGCCGATTGAACTCATCATGTGCCCAACCCTACGAAAAAAGTAAGCGAAACTCCACTAATGCCAGCCGGAGCGGATGTTGGGGTCTGATTGTTGGCTGTGGGGCGTTAGGCGTCTGAGAACCTGGGGTCGTTGGGGTTGACCCCGGCAAGGCGAACAAGGCTTGCCGTCCGAGGTGTTTCTAAGCCGGAGTAGGTCTGGCTTACCGTTTCAACGAACAGTTCGTACCGGCGTCCCTTGGCGTGATCTTCCACCCATTGAGAGACCTCATCGAGGTCTGCTGCGCCGAAAACTACCCACGCGTCCAGATTCCATCCGAAAGCAGCTGAAATTGGCTTCTCCCAAAAATTGACTCGATAGACAGGATGGGCAAGTTCTTCGAGTTCTTCGCTGTGCACGGTGGGCTCGGCTTTCATGCTCGACAGCATAGGCCTTTCGATATCTACTTCGACCAAGCATTGAGCATCAATCGTTCGAGCTCTCGAGATGAAGAAATTGGAGAAAGCAGCTATCGGCGGAGCTGTCCGTCGCGCTCGTGCTGACCGTTAGCGGAGGCGCCGCTCCGGCCATCGCCGCTCTCTAGGAGCGCGGGATGATGGTGCAGATCTCAGCCTCGCTGCAGTTGGCCGGGTCGAGAGCTTGAGCCTCGTGGATGAGTTGCTTCAGCTCCGCTTCGAGCGCCGCCAGGTCTTTCAGGCGCTCCTGCACGCCTTCTAGTTTGTGTTCGAGCAAGCTTGAGACGTGGGTGCAGGGCGCTTCGCCAGCATCCCGCAGCGACAGGATGCTCATGATTTCCGAGAGCGTGAGCCCCGCGGCTTGGCTGTTGCGGATGAACGTGACTCGGTCGACAACGGCGGGATCGTAGTCGCGATACCCGTTGCCTTGCCGCTGAGGCTCGGGCAGTAGCCCTTGCTTTTCGTAAAAACGGATCGTGTGGCGCGGAACATCCAGGCGATCGGCGACTTCTCCAATAAGCATGGGGCAAGACTAACGCTTGACCTTCAAGTGCACTTCAACGTTTACGGTGAAGGAATGGAAATCACGCTGCAATACTTCGAGGGCTGCCCCAACTGGAAGGTTGCCGACCAGCACATCACCGAGCTCGTACGAGAGTTCCCGCAGATCACGGTGTCGCGGCACCTTGTCGACACGGTCGAAGAAGCTGAGCGTGTGGGGTTCCGCGGGTCGCCGAGCATCCTCTTCGATGGTGTGGATCCCTTTGCCCAGCCCGATGCCCCGGTCGGTCTTGCCTGCCGCCGCTACATCACCCCGGCTGGCTTTGCCGGCGCACCCACCGTCGACCAACTGAGAGAGAAGTTGAACAGCCATGAGTGACAACAACTATGACCTGCTCGTCATCGGCGCCGGAATGGCCGGCATTGCCGCCGCGAAGAAGACGGCGTCGCGCGGGTGGCGCGTCGGAATTGTGGATGCACTCCCCTATGGCGGCACGTGCGCGCTTCGTGGCTGCGACCCCAAGAAAATCCTTCGGCGCGCTGCAGAGATCGTCGATTCTGCCCGCCTCCTCGCTGACAAAGGAATCAACGCGGATGACCTGAGCGTCAACTGGGCTGACCTCATGCAGCACAAGCACGGCTTCACCGATCCGGTGCCCGAGAGCATGGAGAAGGGCCTCAAGGCGGCCGGCGTTGACACCCTGCACGGCGTTGCGACGTTCATCGACAACAACCACATCGAGATCGACGGCACGAGCTTTCAGGCGAACAAGTTCTTGATCGCTACCGGTGCGGTGCCCCGCGAGCTGGACTTCCCCGGCCACGAACACCTCATCGACAGCACCGGCTTTCTCAACCTCCCCGAGCTTCCGAAGCGGATTGCGTTCATTGGCGGTGGCTTTGTGTCGTTCGAGTTTGCGCACATCGCTGCCCGCGCGGGAAGCACTCCGGTAGTGATCGACCGCGGCCGCATCCCGCTGAAGGGTTTCGACCCCGACCTCGTTGAACTGCTGATCAAGCGCGGCGAGAGCGCTGGCGTCGCAGTGCACCGCGAAACGACCATCACGAGCGTCGAGAAGCTCGCCCAAGGTTTCCGCGTCACTACGCAACAGGGCGGCACAGAATCCACAATGGATGTTGACCTCGTCGTGCACGGTGCGGGGCGCACCGCAGACCTCGATCGCCTGAATCTCGAAGCGGCCAATGTCGCTTTCGGCCCTCGCGGCGTCCAAGTTTCGGAGCACCTGCAGAGCACCACCAACCCTGATGTCTATGCGGCTGGCGATGCTGCAGACACGCCGGGGATGCCGCTGACACCGGTAGCGGTGTTCGAGGCGAAGATCGCGGCATCCAACATGCTGAAGCCGAATTCGGCGACTCCGGATTACAGCGCCATTCCCACTGCGGTGTTCACCATTCCGGAGCTCGTCAGAGTCGGCATGCTCGAGCACGAGGCCAAGGAGAGCGGACTCGACGTTGACGTGCGATTCACTGACACGAGCGGATGGTTCTCCAACTACCGCATTGGTGAAACGACCGGAGCGACAAAGATTCTGGTCGACAAGAGCACCGACCGCATCATCGGCGCCCACCTCCTCGGCCACGACTATGCCGAACTCGCAAACACGATCGCTCTCGCCATGAAGAACGGCCTCACCACACGCCAAATCAAAGCGACGACTGCCGCTTACCCGTCGACAGGGTCAGATCTGGGGTCGATGGTTTGAGGTGGTACTTTCGATATCGCAGCACCCGCGACGCAGCGTTTTTTAGGTCTGATCATGCCCGGGAAGATCGTGCGGGAAGGCCCTCATGAAAGGGGTACCAAATCGTGGAGAAAACTGAGAGACTGATCGAAACCTAGCTGAGAGGTTTAGGAATTCCTAAAGTGAAGCGTAGAGTAGTCGCTAGCGGAGAATGGTGCGAGATCGCTTGTGCTGTTATCGGCGATGGCACGCAATCTCCTGCATCGACTCTGCTCGATGAACTGGAAACAAATGTTTGGCCTAACCCCAACGTAGAAATCTACCCGGACGAGTACCAAACCACCCAACGCACTAGATTGCTGGCTTTAGTTGAGGCAATCGCGGAAGGAAACGACATTAGACGCGGAGACTTCAACTATCTCCACAAAGGCATTTGGGAACTCAAGATTCAAGATCTAAGAGTTAGTTTTTTTGATACAGACGGCGAAGGCGGTTGGACCGAAAAAACTGGTTCAAAAATATCGGCATGGGATGGCGATCAGTGGGAATTCCCTGAACTAGATGAACTCGTTCGACTCGGGCACTGCTTCGCAAAGACGGCCCCTAAAACAAACGAAACCGACTTAGCCCGATCAATTGAGGTGAGAGAAGAAGATGCGTTCCACGACAAAAGCTCTGCGTGAGCCGACGGTAGTTGAACTCGAAGAGCAAACCCCCAAGGGGCAACGCGAGTTGGCGGCGGCCCGCCTTGAACTGCGTGCCGCATCGCTGCTCACCCTAGCTCTCGAAGCTTCCGGGATCTCGCAGAGTGAGCTGGCAGACGAACTTGGGGTAACCCAAGGGAGAGTTTCGCAGGTCCTTTGTGGTGACGGCAATCTTCGCCTGTCGACTGTCGCTAGATATCTTCGTGCCATGGGATATATCCCGAAACTAGATGCTCAACCAGAATCGGATCAGTTGCCGGCGATCGGACTCCCCAAGCGGCGTCGCGACAAAGACGAGCACAAAGACGAAGTAGCCGTTTACGTCGGCTTAGCCGCCAACGGAGCGTCGACCCACCCGATAGTCACAATGATCCCGCGGGAGTTTTCTCTCGATGGAGTAAAAATTGTCGAGCAGAGGCTCGCGGGAACCGTCGGTAGCCATTCAGTCCGCACTCTAAATAGTTCGCTCAACAACTATCTTTCTTCGGCGGTGAACGGATAATGCGCCTCGCTGCTGCAGTTCTAGCCGACTCGGCAAACGTCCGCGAGGATCTTGTCAACGCACTTTCGCTCGGCGTCAATCGCGTTCAAACTTCCGACTTCCCTACGGCCATTCGGATGTCAGCCGTTGTGATAATTGAAATCGACCCGAGCGACGGAGAGGAACTCGATCTCCCCATTGCGATCAGCATGTATGAGGGGAACGATGTCCCTGAGATGCCGCAAATAAACGGGCAGCTGCACGTTCGAGTCGAGGACCACCCTGTTAACGTCCCGCTCGCACTTCCCCTAGATGGTTTCATGGTCCATGCTCCGGGCGTCTTCACCGTCCGGATAGCAGTTGGTGAAATCGCGCCCGTAGAAATCAGAGTCCTTGCCGAATCGACCATCTAGCTAGTCTCGGGCTCGCAGGTTTTCTCGGAGCATGACCGCGTTGATGGCAGGCATGGGCGTTTACCCGCTACATATCACCCACGCCGTTTGAGTCAGAAAATGCTATGTCCTATTCCTAAGTCCTCAGGGAGGGTGGGCTGATCTACTTCCTGACCGCACACTCAAGTCGGCGAAGTCGGCGGCGACCGACGACACAAAAGAGTCCAGAAAGGTCGCTACAGCGTCGTCACTAACATCGATGCCTCTCTTAGCGTTATCTTCGGGCATTTAGGAGAGCAAGAAAAGCAGAGCCGTTTAGACCCAATGTTTGGCGTTACCGCCCGGCCATGCAAAATCCGAATAGCAAAGAGTGAAGCTAGCTGGCGAGCTATATGCCTGTGGGCGTGGTTCTACTTAGCGTCCCATCGGAAGCGGATCATTTAGCCACACAGTGGCGATCGAATCGGGGATACACACGGCGGAGGTCCTGCTCCTACCCCTCGCGCAACCCCGCCCGCGCCACCACGCACTCCGCGTGCCGCAGGATGGGACCGTCGACCATGCGGCCCTCGAAGCTGAAGACTCCGGGCTGCGATTCCGCGGCGGCGAGAAGTGCCCGTGCTGACGCGATTTGCTCGACCGTGGGCGCATAACTTTCGCGCACAATGGCCACTTGAGAGGGGTGAATGCAGGCCGTTGCCGTGAACCCGAGTGCTGCGGCATCCCGAGCCTCAGCAGCCAGACCATCGGTGTCAGCAATGTCGAGATGCACCGCGTCGATCACCGCCTTCGAATAGGCACCGGCCGCGAGCAGCACCGACGAACGGGCGTGCAATGCGACACCTCGGTAGGGGCCGGAATCTTCGCGCGACGACGAACCGCCGAGCGATGCCACCAAATCTTCGGCACCCCACATGAGGGCAACCACGCAGTCCAGCGCCGCCAAACTTGTGGCTGCCAGCACACCCCGCGCCGTCTCGCACAGGGCGATCACGTCGAGCTCGGTGAGCGCATCGAAATCAGCAACCGACTCCGACTTCGAGAGCATCACCGTGCGGTACTCCGTCTGCTCCAACGCCTCCAGGTCACTGTCGTGATCCTCGGTGCCGGCCGGATTCAGTCGCACAATCGTGCGGGCCGGATCCATCGGGTTAGCGATCAGAGCAGCGCGGGCCCCGGCCTTATCGACACTGGCAACGGCATCCTCAAGGTCAATGATGATCGCATCCGCGCGCTCCAGCGCCTTTGCATAACGGTCGGGACGATCGCCCGGAACAAACAGAATCGACGGCCCCAAAGTGAAAATCACGGTGCGCCCTCCTCAGTCCAGACCATCACCGAACGGGTTGCGACAGCCACCACAACACCGTCCTGGTTCTTGGCCGTGTGACGCAACGAAATGATTCCCTGGCCGGGGCGCGACTTCGAGAGCCGCTTCTCCAACACCTCACTCTCGGAATACATCGTGTCGCCGTGATACAGCGGATGCGGAAAATTGACCTCCGTGAAGCCCAAGTTCGCCACAATCGTGCCCTGCGTCAGTTGAGCCACGGATGCCCCCACCATCGTCGAGAGCGTGAACATCGAGTTCACCAACCGCTGCCCGAAAGGCTGCTGCTCCGACCACGCGGCATCCAAATGCAGCGACTGGGTGTTCATCGTCATCGTCGTGAAGAGAACGTTGTCAGCCTCAGTGACGGTGCGACCGGGCGCGTGCAGATAGACCGCGCCCTCCTCGAACTCGTCGAACCAGAGACCGCGCTGCTGAATACGTTTGCCGGTCATAGGGTCGCGAACCCCAGCTCACGAGCAATGACCATCATCTGCACCTCAGTGGTGCCCTCACCGAGCTCCAGCACCTTCGAGTCACGGTAGTGGCGGGCGACAGGGTTCTCGTTCATGAAGCCATAGCCACCAAAGATTTGGGTGGCATCCCGAGCGTTATCCATGGCCGCCTCGCTGCTGATCATTTTCGCCAAGCTCGCCTCCATCTTGAAAGGAACCCCGGCAACCAGTTTGCGGGCTGCATCGTAGGTTGCCAAGCGTGCCGAGTGAACTCGGGCCTGCATCCGCGCAATCTTGAACGCAATGTGCTGGTTTGAACCAATCGAACGACCGAAGACGTGACGCTCGTTGGCGTACCGGATCGACTCCTCCAGGCAGCCTTGAGCCGCCCCCGTGCAGAGTGCCGAGAAAGCGACGCGACCCTCATCGAGCGCTTCGATGAAGTTCGCGAAACCACGGCCGCGCTCCCCCATCAGGTTCTCTTCGGGAACCCGCACGTTGTCGAACGACAGCGGGTGTGTGTCAGAGGTGTGCCAGCCAACCTTGTCGTAGGGCGGGTGCACCGTGAAGCCGGGCGTACCGTTCGGAACGAGGATGGCGCTCAGCTCAGGTTTGCCATTCTCCCGACGACCTGTGACCGCCGTGACCGTCACAACCTTCGTGATCTCGCTGCCCGAGTTAGTGATGAACTGCTTCGTGCCATTGATGACCCATTCGCCATCGACGAGCTCGGCAGTGGTCTTGGTTCCCGCAGCATCGGAGCCGGCATCCGCCTCAGTCAGACCGAAACCAGCGAGAGCTTCACCGCGCGCGAGCATCGGAACCCACTGCTGCTTCTGCTCTTCGCTACCGTGCTTGAAGATCGGCATCGCGCCGAGACCGATGCCGGCCTCGAGCGTCACCGCGATCGACTGGTCAACGCGAGCAAGCTGCTCAATCGCGAGACACAGCGA